>Ga0209774_1000009_pt1 | contig 234533 bp, 228 predicted proteins | sample SaaInlV_150m_DNA_2_FD_184648 | JGI IMG/M metagenome (GOLD analysis project Ga0209774, IMG submission 184648) | Marine microbial communities from expanding oxygen minimum zones in the Saanich Inlet - SI037_S2LV_150m_DNA (SPAdes) (version 2) | ecosystem: Environmental > Aquatic > Marine >... | reverse complement strand
TGAAGTTAAGTGTTGTCCAGTGTTGAAGGCTAGTTGAGTGTCTCCAATAGAGTCGGCTACTACATCAGCTGAGATTAATTGAGTGGCGAGAGTTAGGTCAATTGTTGAGGTATCGGAAACTGTAACAGCATCGTGGACTGCTCCGGTTATATCAGAAATCATCGCTAGAGTTCCGCTTTGATTAGGTAAAGTGTAAGTTCTGGCTGCAGTAAGATCAGCTATTGTGAGCTCTCCTCTTCCATTAGCATCATAGAAGTAAAGACTAGTTCCTTGAGTACCAGCAGATGTGAAAGCTTCTCCGCTAGAAACATCTCCAATAGCAGTAATGTCTCCAGCTCCGCCAATTCCTGTAACAGTTTTCCAACTAAGCAATCCTGAACCATCAGTGGTCAAGATTTGATCAGAGGCTCCATTATTAACAGGGAAAGTATAAGTGGTATCTTGAGTCATTGAAGCGCTAGGTTGGAAAGTGAGAGTATAATCAGTCGCGCCAACCTCACTGTATAAATTCAAAGCACCAGAAGTTCCATCAGTTCCCAATGTAAGATCAGCCTCTGAAACATCCAAGAAGAAAGGAGCAGAAGCTGTAGATCCTCCGAAAGCTAAATCGTCGGAAGTTGAAGTCAGATGAGTGAAAGTTCCTGCATCCGTGAAAAGAGAAGCACCAGATCCTCCAGAATTAGCAACCCAAGTAAAGCCCCCTGAGCCTGAATCGTAACTTAAGATATATCCAGCCGTTGGATCATTTGTTCCATCCAAATCTTCTTCTAATATAGTGTCATTTGCAATCTCTCCTGTTTCAATTGCGTTTGCCTGGATTGTTGCTACACCAGCATTCGTAATTAATACTTCACCACTCATTGAAACAAATGTTGGGACACCAGATCCATTTGCAATTAGTAGTTGTCCATCTGTTCCAGCTGTTGTTACTCCAACTGCTCCAGTTCCGTTACCATAAAGGACTCCGTTTGTTGCTAGTGTTACTGCTCCAGTTCCACCATTTGCTACTGGAAGTGTTCCAGTGACATCGGCTGTAAGGTCAATTTGACCTAGTGTAATTTGTTGTCCAGATAGTGTTAGGTAGTCAGGAGTTCCGTTAAATGTGACTGCATTGTGTAGTTCACTATCTCTTGCAATTGAACCTGCAATTGAAAGAACGTCGCCTGTTAGGACGATTTCACTGTCACCTGTTAGGTTTGTGTAATCTGAGATGTCTATTGTACTTCCGTTCCATGTTCCGGTTGTAATTGTTCCTAAAGTTGTAATGTTAGTTGAACCAATCCAAGTTGAAAGTGCTGTGTTTTCTACGCTTCCAAGTCCAACATCTGAACTTGTAGGTTGTGCCCAAGCTATGTCTGTTCCGTCAGATTTTAGGAAGAAACCATTAGATCCTAGTGGTAGTCTGTCCCATGTTGGAGTTCCTGTTTGTCCTGTGATTAAGTCTCCTCTTGCTACTGTTCCTGTTGCTGTATCTGAATGAGCAGTTGAAAGTAGTGGATGAGCTGAACCTGCAACTGGTCCCCAAGTTGGGACACCAGCTACGAGTGTTAGTGCATCACCGTTATTACCTACTGCTAATCTGCTTAGTGCAGTTCCACTTGTGTAGTAGACCATGTCTCCTGCTGTGTAAGAAGATAGTCCAGTTCCACCATTTGCAATTGGAAGTGTTCCAGTAACGTCTGTTGTGAGGTCAACTTGACCTAGTGTAATTGCTTGTCCTGCTAAAGTTGCGTAGTCATAAGAACCAACCAATGTTGTTGCGCTGTGTAGTTCACTATCTCTTGCAATGCTTGCTGCGATTGAAAGAGTGTCGTCTGTTAGGACGATTTCGCTGTCACCTGCTAGATTTGTGTAATCTGAGATGTCGATGTCAGTTCCGTTCCATGTTCCGGCTACTACCTGTCCAAGATTATTTACTTGGAACGCATCTCCAGCACCAACTGTCAAAAGTGAATTTGGTGTAGTGTCACCAATTCCGACGTTAGCACCTGAGAAAAAGAATGCATCGTTTGTATTGAAGCCAAGTGAACCAGCGTCACCATCAGTTGCTTCGAAAAGGAATGTAGGGTTAGCAGAGTTATCATATCCAAAATAGAAATCTCCCGCGCTCTCATCAATCGCAAATATCGAACCGGTTAAAGAGCTTCCACCTAGAGCAAAATTGGAATTCACGTCTGTCAAATATGTTATCGGGCCAGAGGCTGTCCAATCACTTGTTCCTCCTGTGTTATTACTACAAGCCCAATTACTTGTTGTGTCATTCCAAACTAAGATTTGGCCAGAGTTACATCCACCAAGAAGTCTTAGTCCATTTGCACCAATTTCCAATCCCGAATTAGATAATACAGTTGATGTGCTACCTGAAGTACTCAAGTTAACGCCTATAGTTGGAGTTGCGTCAATATTTAATGATGAGTCTGTTGCAAGCCAAGTCACCTCTCCAAGACTGTCATCCCAAACCATGATTCCATCCAAATTTGGATCAGAAAGCGATGCCCCTGTTCCGCCGTTTCCTAAGCCAAGATTTGACGAGATAGCCCAAGTTCCAGCTGAAACTACTGGTACTCCCGAGAGTCCTGAAGTGTCTATCCCAAGACCTCCCTGCGCTGGGCTCATTATTCCCGAGATTATTGTACTTGAAATTGTTTGTGTTGGTGCAAAAATAATATTACCTGTCATTGATCCACCAGTCAGTGGTAGAAAATTCCCGGAGGTTCCTGTGTTAATATTGCTAAAATTTGAACCATCATTTGATAGTTGCCAAGTTGCAGTTGTAGAATTATACCTTAGTGTTGGCATTCCTGAGGTATTAGAAATGGCTAAATCGAAATTACCTGACAACCCCGCACCATCACCAAGAACGAAGGTTCTTTCGCTTGTTCCTGTGTCGGTATTTTGATCGTGCAACCGATCATCATCGTCCTCAACAAAATTGCTAGTATCGGTTGGTTCAACTGAAAAGAAATTTGAATCTATCTTTCCATCAGAGCCAAGTACTACGATATTTCCAGCGGAAGTTCCAGCCCTAGCACCATTCAAGGTAAGAGCATTGTTTGCAGTAAAGGAGCCGATTGCATTTCTTGCAAGTGGTACTGAAGCGATTCTTTTTCTTGGCACCATCTCACTGTCCTCACCAATTCTAAGCCCTAGATAATATTGTCTTGTCGCAAAATTAACTGAAGCAGGCAATGGTGTTTGTTCTCCAAGATATGCTTTTAAAAGACCATTATAGACTGTTATCGCTTGGGTTTCTTCCCAAATCATAAAGTCTGTTTCTGAAGGATAAGGGTCAATCGACGCCCTATCTGTCACGTATAGTGCAAATCTAACTTCGTATTCTCCGTTTGGAATAGCTTCGTTATTTGCATTGAGAAGATATGCTGAGACATCCAAGTCTGCGCTTGTCTGAGCTTTTGTTTCAGACATTAATGAGAAAAGACAACACAAAACAACCACAACAGCAAACGTTGCGTAGGCAATGAATGAAAATAAATTGTTTTTATTTTTGAATTTTTTCACTTATTCTTAAATTTTTTGTATAAAACTATCAGAAGGCTATAAAACGTGTATGGCATTTTGGCTTTATTTTTCCGATATTTTGTATTACATTTTTATTTGTTTTTAAGGCTTATTTATCTATTTTTATCTATTTTTTAACTGCCCAACCGAACACATCTGCAAACGCTCCAAAGAGCAAATCTATCAAAGAAACCTTTGGTGCTCCTGTGTAAAAAGCGAATTCCTTTGAATCAAACTCATTATCCCATCTATCCTTAGTTTTAATCGTATATGAATATGCTGATGAGTAATCCAACCCAGATAAAATAGTGCTGTGCGTAAATCCATAACTGCTTTCTTCAATCGTTTCTTTCGCGCTATTTAAGTCTTTTCCGTAATCAATTGTAGATATTGCAGGCTTGTTTGTTTTCCAAGAAACAACAAGCTTAACGTCTTCTTGGTCACTTGTTGTTAAAAGTTCACTAATTACATCTTCGATTTCCAGGCTCCTGTTTTGCGCGTCATCAAGTGGAATTGTTATGTCTCCACCAAAAGTTACTTGTTTAATCTGATAATTCTCACTTTTAAAGACTGGCTCTTCGAATACAGAATCTTCTGTTTCATCCCCTAAAACAACAGTTCTAAGGCTTGTCGGTCGAGCGTAACTAATTCCAGGTGTAATTGAACCACTCTCAATTTCCTGATATCGATTGTAAAAATTTTCTGCGAATGAAATTCCAAAAACTAAAAAAATAAAGATAGCAAAAATCTCAGCAATAGCACGAAATGCTCCGCTGAAAAACGTTTTGTTTTCCTTGTGTTTTTTTTGAAATGCCATACAAAAAATTGGTGTCTTTAACTTAAGCTCATTATAACATTTTTTATTTTTCGAGGCAACACTTTTTCAAGGCGCATCAAAAGAGTTTTCTATAAGAAAAAAACCCTTATTAAGGGGTTTTGGGTGTACATAAAAAAACTAATAAAAAAGTCTCTCGGGGGTGAAAATTCCGAGAGACTAAAATTCAAAAGTTGTCAAATTTTTTACTTAGTAATCTCTAAGTTTCTGAATTCCTTTTTGCTCTCTAATCTTCTCCAGCGCCTTTGCTTCAATTTGACGAATTCTCTCGCGAGTCACACCAAATTCTTGTCCAACTTCTTCTAGCGTATGAGTCACGCCATCTTCCAACCCAAAGCGGATTTGTAAAATCTTTTGTTCACGAGGAGTAAGATCCTCCAAAACTTCATTAATATGGTTCTTGAGTAATGTTCTTGCTGCTTCTTGATGCGGCATGATTGATTCTGTGTCTTCAATGAAATCACCTAAGACGCTCTCGTTGTCACCATCACCAACAGATGACTCTAAAGAAACTGTATCTTGTGAAATTTTCATAATGTGTCGAACTTTATCAACTTCGATATCCATTTCAGTCGCAATTTCTTCCGGCAACGGCTCTCTGCCCAATTCCTGGACAAGCCTTCTGACTACCTGAATGTATTTGTTGATCGTCTCCACCATATGAACTGGAATTCTAATCGTCCTTGATTGATCAGCAATTGCACGTGTAATCGCTTGTCGAATCCACCATGTTGCATATGTAGAAAATTTATATCCACGTCGATAATCAAATTTTTCAACAGCTCTAAAAAGTCCAATGTTCCCCTCTTGAATCAAATCTAAAAACGAAAGGTTGTGACTTCTTCCTACGTATTTTTTGGCAATTGAAACAACCAATCGAAGGTTTGCTTCTGTTAAGCGTTTCTTTGCTGATTGATCGCCTTTTTCAATTCTTTTTGCTAAAGAAACTTCGTCTTCCGCACTTAAGAGATGCACTCGTCCAATCTCTCTTAAATACATTTGCACTGAATCAGACGAATTGCTTTGAGCCATTTGTCTTTGTTTTGCCTCTGCTTTCTTCTTTTTCTCCTTGGGGTTTACATCGGTTTCTCTTTCAATCTCAGACTTAATTACATCTTCAGATGTAACGAGTTTTATCCCTAAATCCTCCAATTTATCATAAATTACTTCCAATTCTTCTAGATTTTCCTCAACACTCCCCATTGAGTGCAAAATTTCATCCTCGGTAATAAAACCTCTTTGTCTTCCTCTTTCAATTAAGACGTCTGCCTCTGTTAGGTTCTTGTTCGCATTTCTCATCTTTTGAGGCAGTTTTTTTAATGGGGCTCTTTTAGCTTCCATTGCCTTTCTTTCCTTGGCTGATCTAGGTACTTTCTTGATAACTTTCTTTGTTTTTTTTGCTGTTTTTTCAGCACCTTTGACACTTTTTGTCATATCACTATGGAAGTTAAGAGTAAAAAATATTTTTTAAGATTCAACCGAAAGAATCCATCCTAGAAACCTTTCAATTTCTGTCTTCTTTCAGCTAAAATTGTCCATTCTTGTTGTAAAATTTCAGCACTAGCATCATCGTCAAGCTCTTCAGCTTTTTGAATATCCTTTTTAATCAGGTTCATTTTTCTGTCAATCGACTCTGTTTCTAGATTGGAAATAACGTTGTTCCATTCTATTTTTGGGTCAATTTCATTCTCGATAAACCCTTGCACTTTATCGTGGCTATACTTGATGCGCAAAGCTGACTTATTCAACTGTTGATTCAATTCGTCGTCAACGTCCTTCGTCTTAAGTTTCTGAAAGATTTTTTGATTCTCTTCACTTAATAACTCAGTATTGAAAATCTTCACTTCACCAGATAACTCCTCGGAAAATAAAGCAAACAAACCCAGAAGTCTCTCTTCTAAGACAGCTCCCTTGGGTTTATTCGATCTTTCTGTGGTATTTTCCTGACTTAATTGCTCAATTCTTGAAGAACCAACAATATCTTTCTTCAGACTAACCTTTTCCAAAACATTAGTCAACACTTCCTCTTCAATGTCAATTTTGAGTGATAATTTCTTAATCCAATAACTTTGTTCAATCGGGTCAGCGATGTCCTTGATGATATTCAATAATTCCTTGGCAATGTTTTTCTTACCCCGTACATCATTTGAATCGTTTTTCGCGAATGACTCTTCGAAAAAATATTTTATCACGGGGATGGTCTTTTTTGAAATATTTTTCCAATTCTTTGCTTCATCTATAACCAAGTCACCTATATCTTTAATCCCCTTTGGCAATAAAATTACCTCAACCTCCATTCCTTCCTGTAGGCACGTTTGGATGCTTCTGCTTGTCGCCTTTCGTCCAGCCTCATCAGCATCTAAACATAATTTTACATTCTGAGTATATCTTTTTAAAATCCTAACCTGTTCTACTGATAGGGCTGTTCCTGAAATTGCAACTACATTCTTAACCTCAGCATAATGTGAAGCAATCACATCTACATTACCCTCAACCACAACCACAGAGTCTTCCTTGCGGATTGCCGCTTTACCCTGATAAAGCCCATAAAGGACACGACTTTTATCATAAACTAGGGACTGAGGAGTATTTATATATTTCGCGCTCTTCTCATCCCCTCCTGGAGCAACTCTTGCAGAATATCCCACAACAATTCCTGTCTCATTGATGACAGGGAACATGATCCTATCACGAAATCTATCATAATCCTCTCCACTCTCCTTTGGAACAGAAAGACCGGTATCAGCAATTTCAGTAATTGAATATCCCTTATTTCTAAGGTACTTGAGTATCTTCCGCCATTCGTTTGGGGCATATCCAATACGAAAATCCGAGATTAGCTGTTTATCAATCTTGCGCTTCTTTAGATATTCTCGAATTACTTTGCCAATTTCGGGATGTTTTAAATACTTTGAGTATACTTTTGTCGAAATTTCCAAAATTTCACTTGCTTTCTGCTTTTTTGTTCGATTTTCAACGCTGACCTTTCCTTGAAATTTTGGCAGTTCGATATTGGTTTTTTCAGCCAAACGAATTAGTGCCTGATGAAAGTCTAGTCCCTCGATTTCCATCAAAAAAGAAAAGATGTCACCACCTCGTTGGCAACCAAAGCAATACCAAAAATTTCTCTCTGTATTCACCATGAAAGATGGAGTTTTTTCATTATGAAAAGGACATAAAGCCTTATGGTTAATCCCAGCCTTGTCCAACTTAACATACTCACCAACCAAATCAGCAACTGTGAGATTTTCTTTTACTTGTTCCTTTGCATCCATGATCTATTTGATTCTTCTTTCTTTGTTTATTACTTGTAAAATACACTAGTTCTGGTTTTTTATCAATTAATCCCTGAGTTATTCTACTAGGACAACTATATAATGTTAGCTTTTTTTATTCAAAACTTCAAGTTGCTGTTTTTAGACAAAAATCATTTAAAAATCGCTGTAACTTGATTTTTAAATGATTTTATGTATAAAATAGAGATAGTTTGTAGTGTCAACTTTTTATCAATACTAACCAATGGAGGCTGTATGTTAAAGGGTAATTCAGGAAGTGGTAGAGGCAATCAGGAAAAGTCACCTAGACTGACAACGACTAGAAAGAAGAAGGTTATAGGGAGACTTAGGCAAGAAAATAAGGGACGGGAAATAAAAATGCTCAACGGAGCTCCCCATTTCACTGACATAACACCACCTGTGGAGATTAGATTGTAAAATGACAACTGAAATCGCAATTTAGGCGGTTGAGATCAATAGATCCCAACCGCCCAGTATTTTTTTAAAAACAAAATAGATACTAGTCTACATCCCCCATTTCCTGCAACTTCAAAAGCTTCGCATAGATTCCACTTTTTTGAGTTGAAAGTTCATTGTGACTTCCTTGTTCAGCAATAATACCGTCCTCCAATACAATAATCCGATCAGCCTTTCTAATTGTGCTCAAACGATGTGCGATTACAATAACTGTCCTTCCTTTACTTACCTTATCCATTGATTCTTGAATAAGTTTTTCGCTTTGAGAATCAAGGCTACTTGTCGCCTCATCAAAAATCAAAATTTTTGGATTAGCTAAAATCGCTCTTGCAATTCCAATTCTCTGACGTTGTCCTCCTGATAATTTAACACCTCTCTCACCGACTCTTGTCTTATATTTATTGGGAAGTTTTTCAATAAATTCAGCAGCATTTGCAGTACGTGCAGCTCTATGAACTTCTCTGTCAGTTGCAGTTGGCTTAGCGTAGGCAATGTTTTCTCTTATATTTGTACTGAAAATTTCTACTTCCTGTGGAACAATCGAGATGAACTTTCTAAATGTAAACAAATCAAAATCTTTTAAATTAATTCCGTCTATCTTTACCGCTCCCTTTTGTGGATCATAGTGTCTATATATCATTCTAGCGAAAGTTGTTTTTCCACCACCAGATGGGCCAACTAAGGCTGTCATTGTTCCTGGTGCAATCTTTGTATTTACACCGCAAAGTGCCCTGTCTTTTGCTTCTTGATATGCAAAATTAACATCTAAAAAAGATATTTCTCCATTTAAATTTCTTGGTTTTATTCCCCTTTTCTTGTTTTTAATCTCTGGCTTTTCATCTAGTAACTTCATGTATCGCTTAACAGCAATAACTCCCTCTTCCATACGATCATAGAATCTTGAAAGTCGATAAAGGTAATTATAGGCCTCATTGGAAAGCATAACAACAAAAATCAAAGTTCCTATCGTAATTGCTGAATTCCAAGCCAAAAAAGTCCCTATCAACATAACTGAGACTTTTCCTAGGTCACTTATGGTGTGACGTAATAATCCTGAATTCAAAATTTTACCCCATTCAATCAATTGTAGCTTCTTAATCCGCTCCCTAATTCTTGTCACTTGTCTAACTTCCCATTTTTCTCGAACAAATGACTTTACTGTGTTGATATTGATAATTGATTGCGTCATTATCCCTGCGGCCTCTTCATATTTTGCATATCTTTCGTCCCTCATTGGTCTCACTGCTTTATTGGTTCGAAAAGCGAGCCACATGAAAGTTGGCGCAAAAATAACAAAAGAAACACCAAGGCGATAGTCTGTCCAAAAAAGAATTCCGCAAACGATCGTTAATTTAATTAAAACAGGTACAACTTCCCAGTAAAGACTCTCGAATAACTGCAAAATCTTTTGGACACCTTTATCAATTTTAATGATCTTATTTCCTGTATCTTCTCTTTCGTGATATGACAGAGAAAGTGAAACCATTTTCTTTTGAGCATTCACTAAAAACTCTTTTTCCGCTTTAGAAATAATTTGAAAGAAAAGCTTGTCCTTAAAGTAAGTAATTAAGCCAGAAAAACGACGGAAAACAAATAACAGTAAGATTGCTCCAATAACCCACCAAATTGCTCCACGATCGAAAGCTGTTAATTTATCGATAACGATTTTAAACAAAAATGGATCCAAAACACTCATTAACTCGACGATAACAATCAAAACAAAACCCTTCCTAATCGACGAGGAAAAATTGTTAAATAATTCCCAAAAGTTTCTCCAAAAAACTCCCAGTTTCCTAGTTTTTCGCTTCTTTTTATCCATTTAAAATCAAAGTTATTAAGCTATTCACCAAACTTCTCCATTGCAATAGCTACAAGTTCCTCGTATTCATCAACAATGTTACTCTTTAAGTTCTTTTTAAAGACTTTTAAGAGTTCGTCATGGAACCACATCGTGCTGGTGGACCTTGGTTCTGGGGCATTAAAGTTTTTCCACATATCCTCACCTTCTTCTTCATATACCTCCAGAAATGCTTGCAAATTATGTACTTTGTCAGCACACGCAACTAAAAGAATGTTTTGATTTGTTGTATTTTTCAAAACATGGATGTATTTTGTTTTTCTGTGTTTCCAGGTCTTCCTAGCCGTAGCCTGGCTATCGCTTGGCTTCTTGTCTTCTGTTATATACAAAACTATGTTTGTGACTTTATTTCCAAAATCTTCCCTTAAGTTGCTCACATTATAACCTTCCACATCCTCCAAAACATCGTGCATAAACCCAGCAATGATAATATCCTCATCATCAGTGTAGTTGGATAATATCGCACCAACACTATACGGATGAACAATATATGGCAACTGTCCGCTTCTTCGCATTTGTTTATTGTGAAGCTTTGCAGACTTATCAATCGCCTTTTGAATATCTGGCGTTAATTTCATTTTTTTTTATATTTAAACCTTTTAAATCACAAATGATTCTCTCTTGATATTAAGTATAGTCCACAACAAAAAACAAAGCAAAAAACATGGATATATCCCCTATCTACAAAAGTCTTTTTTATTTCTTGAAACAAAGACAACGCTAAGTATAAATTAAATAGCTATGAGCATAAAGCCTATAGCTATTTTTATGTGCGGAGAGAGGGGGATTCGAACCCCCGGTACGCTTATAACGCACACACGCTTTCCAAGCGTGCTCCTTAAACCACTCGGACATCTCTCCAAAGAAAGAGAAACAGATTTTTTCCAAAAACCTGTTTCTACTCTACACTACTTTGCATCATTTTATCAAGCTAGCAAAATTTCAACCCTTGTCTAGATTAATTCAATATTTATTTTATTCTTACGCTGACATATAAAAACATAACACAATATACTATCTGAGCCCCCAAACTAAAGTTGCTTTTCGCTTATCATCCTCGTTTCTTGTTTTTAATCTAATACTCACATCTTCTTGTCGCAATGCTGCTAATTTAACACCCTCTTTGATGTCTTGAGCATACACAATCTTACTACGTTTTCTTGAATGTTTTGCTTTAAAAAGCATTTTTGCAAGCTTCCCTACACTCCTCAAGCTCACATCATTATAGCTGGATTTCTCAGCTGTTGTGATAATTTTAGTCATTGTTTCAATCGATTTGACGGGAAATTTACCAACTGAAGACTCATTAGAAAGCATGACTGCATCAGCGTTATCAATTACAGCATTTGTCACATCAGAAATCTCAGCTCGAGTTGGACGAGCACTACTGACCATCGAAGCCATCATTTGAGTTGCTACAATTACGGGCTTATTCTTTTTTCGACACTTCTTAATAATATCTTTTTGAAAAATTGTAACTTTTTCCTGGGGAGCTTCAATTGCTAAATCACCTCTTGCAACCATAATGCCATCGGATTCATCAATGATCTCATCAATATTCCGCATTGCTTTCCTTCTTTCAACTTTCGATATAATCCATGGCATTTTCAATTTCCTTTTTCTTCCTCTACCTATTTGTTTTTTTGTATTCTTTTCCAGTATTCCCTCTATAACACGCTTAAGATTCTTAAGATCACTTCTACTTGCAACAAAAGAAACTCCAATTATATCAATGTCTTGAGAAAGAATAAATTCCAGATCAGCCAAGTCTTTTGATGTCAAAAATCCTAAATGACTTGAGATCGCTGGGATATTAACACCTTTATGTGACTTCACTTTTCCACCAACAAGAACCTTCGCAACGCATCCATAATTTATAACCCTCAAAACTTCCAACTGAATCATCCCATCTTCAATAAAAATCACATCGCCCTTTTTCAAATGTTCATAAAAACCAACCCAATCTAAATTCAGATGCTTTTTATAATTGTCATTGTGAGGATGATGTCCATCACTAATAAAAATAGATTCTCCTTCAGCAATCGATACAGTGCTTCTGTTGGAAATTCTGATTCTTGGGCCTTGAATGTCAGCCAAGATACCTATTTTCCCTTTAATCTTCTTCTCGACAGCACGAATCCTTTTGATTGTTTGCAAGTTCCATTTTGCATCTCCATGAGAAAAATTCATCCGGCAAACGTTCATGCCAGAAGACACCATCTTCTTCAAAACAAGAGCTGTTTCAGATGCTGGTCCAATAGTAGCAACGATTTTTGTCTTTTTCATCTATTTTTGTTTTATTTTTATTTCAACTACAGATCTTAAATATTAATTTTTTTAGCTAGATCACCAATGATTGGCAAATCATTTACATTTCCATCATTTACGTTAATGAGCCCTATTATTGAAAAAATGACTACGCCTGCATTAATCACCAAACCAATCCCCATTCCAATTGTGATTCCACCAATAATCCAAGCAATAAGAAGTACCAATCCTTGCTTCGCATGAAATTGAGCGAATTTACTCTCCTTTTTTGCCAACAATGGGATTAGACACAGAAAACCAAGATAACTTAAGAACGTTATCGCCCTATTTTCCTCCACATCTTTTGCTGTTTTATTGTCCTTTTTGTCACTTTCGTTTATTTTTTCGTCTTTCATTTTTTTATGTTTAATAATTTAAAAAATATTAACTATCATCTATTGTATTTCAGTTTCTCTTAATCTCTTAATCCTTTCGTCAGTAGCAGGGTGCGTCGCAAAAAATCTTGTTGCTTTCTTCGCATGTTTCCCGCGAAAGGGGTTCGCAATGTACATATGCGCCGTCGCCTTATTGGCTTTTATAAGCTCACCTTGGTGCGATGAAATTTTTTCTAACGCGCTTGCTAAACCTTCGGGGTAGCGAGTCAATAATGCAGCGTCAGCATCCGCTAGAAATTCTCTTTTTCTTGAAATGGCCATCTGCATCAGAGTTGCTGCTACTGGCGCTAAGATTGCAAGAATGATTGCGACAACAACCAAAACAAGTTGCAACTGGCTATTCCCCTCTCCATCTCTCTTCCGTCCTCCAAACCAACTCCATCGTATAAACAAGTCTGCTAGAAGAGCTACGAAACCAACCAGAACAGTCACGACCGTGCTAAGTAGAATATCTCTATTTCCTATGTGCGAAAGTTCATGCGCAATAACTCCCTCTAACTCCTTTTTGTCTAAACTTTCAACTATTCCTGTTGTTAAAGCTATCACAGCGTGCTCTGGATCACGTCCAGTAGCAAAAGCATTTGGAGCAACATCAGGGATAAGATATATCCTTGGAGTCGGAAGACCTGCTGTTATGCATAGATTTTCCACTAACCGATAGATTTCCTTTTCATTTGGAGTTTTTCTTGAAATTCTCTGAGCTCCAGCAATTTTCAAAACTATTTTATCACTCCACCAATAACTCACAAAATTCATAGCAACAGCAAAAAAAACAGCTCCGTACAAAATCACTGAACTCTCCATGACCAATGAGAAAAACCAACCTACGAAAATCACAAAAACCAAAAAACCAACTAAATAAACCCAGGTCAGTTGAAGATTTCTGTCCTTATGTGTATATAACGTTGCCATTACAATTATTTAAATAAAAACTAAAACTTTACCTCTATGTTCTCTTTTTCCTTTTCTTCAATTTCAAAGAAATCGTACTCATTAAATTTCAACATCCCGGCAATCATATTCGTTGGAAAAACTTGCAATTTTGTATTGAAATCTCGAACATTTCCATTGTAGAACCTTCTAGAAGCTTGAATTTTATCCTCTGTATCAGTTAATTCTCTTTGGAGTTCCAAAAAATTCTGATTAGCTTTCAAGTCTGGATAATTCTCAGAAACGGCAAAAAGTGATTTCAATGTATCAGAAAGCATATTTTCCTTTTCGGCACTCTCTTTTGGACTCTGCGTTCCCATGGCTTCTGTTCGAGCCTTAGTCACATTCTCCATTAACTCCTTTTCGTGCTTTGCATACCCCTTTACTGTGTTGATAAGATTTGGAATCAAATCATAGCGCCTTTTTAGTTGAATTCCAATATCACTCCAGGCTTCGTCAACTCTATTTCTAAACTTAATCAAACCATTATACACAGCAATAAACCAAACAACGGTCACGACGATAATCCCCAGTAAAATATAAATTACCATTTTTTAATTTTTTAATTTTTAAATTTTTAAATACTCTGACACCCTAATAATACATCAGGAAAGATTTATTGTAAACAAAAAAGACCTCATCAATTGAAGTCTTTTTTGCTAATTCTTCGTTACGCGCTATAGCGCATAAAACACTCGCAACGGAATTAGTTTCTAATACAACTTCCGGTCGCAACAGTACAAGTAACAGCAACACCAGCAGAGTCTGAAGAAGAGACTGTAGTATCACTTGTTGTAGTATACGAATAAGGAGAATTTGATCCTCCTAAACTTTGGCTTTGTAGTGATGGCCAAACCTCAGCTGTGATCGAAGTATCGTCACAGATATCCCCACCTCCAACAGTCGCTGAAGTTGGAGTACTAACACTAGATCCGTCATTAGTACATAAAGCTGCTAATGTTGTTGTTGAGGCTAATGTTGCTTGAAGTGAACCAAGTCTTGCACGACCACGTGCACTGTTCAAGCTAACCAAAACAATCGCAGCTAAGATACCAATAATTGCAACCACAACTAAGAGTTCAACTAGCGTAAATCCTTTTTCTTTATTTTGTTTCATTGTGTCACCTCCTCTTCTATAATCATATTTTTATTTATTTTAATTACTTCCCTTGTTTACTGTTTTTCTATATTCGTGCTCTATTTATACAACATCTTCTGTCACGATCCTCATTAAGAATTTTTTCATTTTTAATGTCACCACAACCATTTTTTCCAATCGTTATAGCTTTCTTGGTCCCAGCATTTTCAATGTCTCCAGTCCATTCATAGTCATCCGTTCCATCAACTTCCATGTGGTCCAATGATATAATATTACCTTCGTTTAATCTACAAGCTTCCATCCATTCTCCTACAGTACAGAGTCTTGCATCTTCCTCATCGAGACAGCTATACACTGACTCACCCCATTTTTCAGCTCCACCACTAAGCAAATCATCCATGATGCAAAAATCACCAATTGGAACCCAATCACTAGAGGGGCATCCATCCGAAGCAGCTTTGATATCAATACCAATGTTCTTATTATAACGCTCAAAGCCAATAACCGCAACTGTTGCAAGAACAATGAGCGCAACCCCAGTTATCTTCAATGCTCCTTTTTTAAATATTTTTTTCAATTTCTTTCCCTTTTGCATTTTTTTCATTGTTAATATCTATTTTTACAACAACGGAAATCATTCGAACTACCAGAAAGATTTCTTTTATTCATTGCCTTGCAATTATTGTTATTCCTAAACATAACAGTGGCCTCATTGCGATTGTCAATATCATCCGCCCACTCCCAGCCACCACCATCAATATTATCGTCAAAAGAAGTGCCGTCTTGATGCTCTGCCTGACAAGCAGCCATAAGCTCTTGCGCTTTACAAAGTCTAGCCTCCTCATCTTGAGCGCAAGCCAACGCTGCATCATGCCAATTTTCATCCCCCGCTGTTTCGCTCTGTATGCAAAAGTCGGCTACCTCAATATATCCTGAGGCACATTCATAGGCTGCATTCGCCTGCCCACTTAATTTTCCATTATTTTGTTTTTGGATTGAATCCACTCTTGAAAATACAAAAATAGCAATATACAGGGTGCAAACAATAAAAGTTGCAGTCGCTAAATTTTTACTAATAATTTTTCTCATTTTTTATGTATTTAATTCGTATTCATACAACAACGGAACCGATGTGTGTTATTTAACGACTGCTCTTCAACATCATCGCAATCAGCAAATCCGAATATGGCTGCTCTGTTTTTGGTTGCTAAATCATCAACCCTCTCCCAGTTATCATCCATATCATTAAGTCCAACAACAGCGCTCATTTGGCAAGCAGATGACCACTCTGCGGCTGTGCAAAGTCTGGCATCAACTTCAAAACAAGAATCAGCTGCTCCCTCAAAAGAACGTTCGATTACATTATCATCGCTGTCAGTGTGTTCATCGACCTCAATACAAAAATCAGAAATCTCTTCATATCCGCTTGGACATCCTGCTATCGCCAAAGAGACTTCAACTGCACGACTAACTGCCTGATCGTCTGTACCTCTTCGTCCGATTGAACGCACTGAATCAATTTCCAAGATTGCTGTGTCTTCATTGGTAATAACTTCTCCGGTTGCTTGGATAAAATATAACTCGCAAATCACACCCCCAACATCTCCTGCGGGACAATCGAATTTTCCATCACCGGCCAAACTCCCAAAAACTTCTGAGATCATTTTACTTGAATCATTTTCATCACCGATTGTCTTTAGCACCCATTCAATTCCTGAATCAGCAGCCTGAAAGGCTGGTGTTGAATTCTTAATATTAGAACTCATTCTCCCCTCAACCAAGGAAATTGAGGCAATCACAGAAACAATAATAAGTGCATTAACTAAAACTAGCACCATCAAAACAATGGCAGACCCTTGTTGTGCTTGCTTTGGCTTTTTGTTTTTTACAAAAACATTCTTCTCTTCCATCTTTTTAGCTATTCTTTTTATTTTCATATGCATTTAGTGGTTTTTTTCTTACAAACCTAGTAATCACGTAATGAAACGCCAGATTGGATCGTAACAGAATCTTTCTCAGTTACCATTGTTGAGGCGTCATTATATTTAATCGTGACCACGGTTCTAACAAAACCACGGTCATTTTGAACTGAATCAGTTTGTCTTAGAATAAATTCACCACTCACCTTGATCTTCCCATCATCTGAGCCGATCAATGCTTCAAAATTGTTAAAATCAGCATGAGAACAATTAACAGCATCACTGTCAGCGTCTATCGCGTCAAAAAACAATTTATCATTTTCAAACTTGAAACATTGTTTAGTTGCGTCTACATTATCAACAAAAAAAACTTCATTACTTCCTGTTAAACTCGTCACAATACCATCATCACCATTAATTTCTTTACTTGTTCTAATTTTTTTATTCAACTTTTCAATTGCAAAACGTGCATTCTCTAATGCATTTTGCATTGCTTGAGTCTTTGTATGAGCTTCAATTGTTCTAATGCTGAAAAGTAGAATACCCCCAACTATAACTGAAAAAATAGCGATTGAAACAAGAACTTCAATCAATGAAAAACCTTTTTGTTTGTGTTTTGCTGTTTTCATTCCTACTTAAATTAATTACTTTGCCAATCACTTAATGTGACTGTTGCATCCGCGCTTCTACTAATAGCTACGTTCACAAAGCTATCCCAACTAACTGTACATGTAACAACCATGCGCTCAATGTTTCCTCCAATATTACAGATTCTTTCAAAAACCACCTTATCTGGATTAACACAACCGGCCAAGGAGCAGTTTCGATAAACTCCCGCTTCCAATTCAACTTCGTTCTTTCTATTGTTATCACATTCTGGATTCGGAGTTCCCTCTCTAAAATATGGCCTGCAGGCTCCAGTTAAACTATCGTTGATATCCCTATTTAACATTACATTTTCATCACGAATGTTTCGAACAATCTCAACGCCCTCTTGCGCTAAATTTGAAGCAATTACTTCATATCTACTGTCCACACTTCTTTTGACAGTACTTGCGTAAAGACTGTAAAGAGTCGTGAATGTAACTCCTGTTATAGCAATGACTAAAATCACTTCAATTAAAGTGTAACCTTTGTCTATGTTTTGTTTTTTAAATAAATTGCTTTTCATTTTTTAACTTAACTACTATTCTATTTTCCCAACATTGTTAATTGTAACAGATTTTGTTGCACCAACATTTGTATTTTGAATATCAATTACGAAATCGAATGCTAATAACTCTCCATTATCACCGAAAAGTTCACTATATGGAACTCTAAAAAAAATACTCTCTCCAATATGTGAGGTAAAAATAAGGGCATCGCCCAACTTTCTGCTACTAATCTCCGCTACTTGAGCGCTGTCCACCAAATTAAACGAACGGTAACTTGCCTCTTCCTGACAAGTGTTCGGGTTATCACTAAAATCGCTGTCGCTTATGTAAGTATAAAATACATTATATGTTTTATTGTCTTCAATATACAAACCATATCCACAAATATGTTTTTGCTCGGGATTTGGAATCGACAAAGAAGAGTTTTGCGCCATTCGAACTGCCACACGGACTTCGTCTCTTGCTAGTGTTAGGCTTTTGTGTGTGTCAGAAAAACGGGAAATCTTCAAAACTACGGTCGACAAAATCGTCACCATTGCAATTGAAACAACCAATTCAATCAATGTAAACCCTTTGTTTAAATTTTTATTTGTTTTTTTATTTTTCACGTTTGAATGAATGATCAAAATAATCTCTCGTATAAGTATAACAACTTTTCTCCAAAAAACAAAAAAATGAAACTACTAATCACCAGAAAAGGTCCAAATGGTATTTGTGATTTCCAGCCTTTTTTCGATTTTTTTACTAAAATTAAAGATATTATCGCACCAACAACATAAGTTATTAGCAAAAAGGGATATACATGCTTCCATCCTATCAAAAATCCTAGCCAAAAGCCAATTTTCACATCCCCGCCACCAATCCATTTTCCTTTCGAAATAACAAATAAAGCTTGAAAAAATCCGCCTACAAGCAATGCGCCAAGTAAGTTTTCTGTCACAAAACAACTAATGGAAAAAATTGAGCAACTAGAGTTAAGGTACTGAACCACAGTATAGACCACAGTTAGTACGGCACCTGTTAACACTAATCTATCTGGAATTATCATATATTTTAAATCCCAAATAAATATAGCGCTTAGGATAAAGATAATTGCTAAAAAATAACTTGTTTCAAAAATAATTGACCAGCTACTACTGAGCGTAAGAATTAAACCTGTCTTGAATCCAACCGCAAGAAATAAAAGGCCAATACAAAACTCAACCATTGGGTACTGGAAGGACAGTTTTTTCTTACACTTCGAACACTTCCCCTTTACAAAAAAATATCCCAAAACAGGAATATTCTCAAACCACCGAAGATCTTTTTTGCAAAAGTCACAATGAGAAGAACCTAGTAAACTTTCTTTTCTTTCTCCACGATCCACTAATACATTAGCAAAACTACCAAAAATAGTTCCCAACAGAAACAAAAAAGCAGCTTTTATGAAAAACAATATCTCCATTACTACTGATAATTAATGTTAGGGTGTTATATTTGTACAAGCTTCGCTGTTCAATAAGTGGCTACATTGATTGCTTCCACTGTTGCAACAAATTCTAGCCTTTGAATCCTGTGTGTAAACGAACCAAGCACCATCCTCAAAATCAGTATCACTCACATAACCTCCAAAACCAGTAGATCCCCCAGTTGTTGGCCAACTACCATAACTAGCGCCTAAACTACAAATACTCGCACCGCCAGCTGTTCCATTTGGTTCAGCAATAGCACCTCCATCACTTCGACAAAGTACCATATTTTGAATTGCACCTGCAAGTTGTGCCTGCATTCTTGATTCCTCAGCTCTTTGTTTATGAGCAGACACGGAAACCAAGATTGTTCCTGCAAGAATTGAAATAATAGCCATAGTTAGCAACAGCTCAATTAACGTAAAGCCTTCTTCTTTTTTATTTAATCTAAATTGCATTGCCTTGAGATAATAAATTAATTACAAACATATGATGCATCTGATTTACAGCAATTACCGTCCTTTGCAAAGCAGGAAACAAATGAACTTCCGCTATCACAATTTATTCTCCACCTCTTGTTACCAGTTGCTGCGCTTGTGTCATCTAAGTTTTCATAAACACAATCGGTATCACCAAGGCTTGGCCAAACACCAGTGCTTCCAGCGCAAATGGCATTCCCTCCGGTCGATGCACTCGTCCAAGCAGTTAGTTGCTTGTTTGTCATAAAACAGTCAACAGCTGATGGAATCACGCTTCTTCCACTTTCCATTGCTGAAGCAAGTTTCGCTCGATCTCTCTGCCCACTCAAAGAAACAAAAATTGTTGAAGCTAAAATACCGATAATTGCAACGGTGGTTAAAAGCTCTATCAATGTAAAACCCCTTTCGCTAATTTGTTTTGTTTTCATTTCTCGCCTTTATTATTTTTTATATTCTCTACTCCCAGAGAGAGACAATCAAACGCTGAATTTCCAAAAAATGTTTCTTTGGAAATCCAGTTGTTTAATGATCTAGATCTTCAAACAAATGAATTCAATGCTCAATGTTAATCACAATTAGCATAAACGCATCCTTGTGGATCACATGTGGCAGTACAGACTCCTGCTGTTGTATTACAGCTTCCCAGAACACCTTCCGTGCCTGATGTTGCGACTGAATACGATCCAGCTCCATCACAGTCAACTCTTGCGTCATTAGTTAGATGAAGTCCATGATTCCCAGCTGGGTTACAAACTGCTGTTCCATTTCCTGCTGCCAGAATTGTACCAGCTGAATCTCGGCAAGTTGTAATAACAGGGACTAGTGCTCTCATCTGTTGTTTGAAAGCAGAAACTCTTGCTCTTTCACGTTGTCGTCCAAGTGAAACAAAAAGTACGGCAGCTAAGACTCCAATAATCGCAATTACAAGCAAAAGCTCAACTAGCGTAAATCCTTTTTCATTTTTATTTATCAATTTCATTTTTTCACCCGCCTTTCTATTTTCATTTTTGAGTTATACAAATTAAATCACTTTTTCTTTTTGATGTTTACCTAGCTATTCTAGCACAAAACCTTTTTTTGGGAAAATTAAGTAATTGAAGTAGCAACTTGGTAAATTGGCAAAAGCACAGCAGAAACTAAGAGTCCTACGCCAACTGCCAAAATAACCATTAAAATCGGTTCGATTAAAGTTGAGAAATTTTTCACCATACGATCAGTTTCTGCTAAATAAAATTTGGTTACCCTACTAAGAGTGAATTCGATTCTCCCTGTATGTTCACCGACTCTAACCATTTGCACTACCACTGGTGGTATGATTTCATATTTATTCAAAACATCAGCAATTCCTCCACCTTTCTTAATTTCCTCTGCAGACTCTCTGATAATTTCTTTGTAAACATGGTTCCCAACAACATCAGAGGTGATTAAAAGTGCTGTAGTAATCGGCAAACCACTTTGAATCAAAGTTGAAAGATTCTCAGAAAAACGTGCAATATAAACGTTATGTAAGATTTTTTTGATAATCGGTATTTTCAAGATAAGTTGATCAAATTCTTTTTTTCCTTCGTCAGTTTTAATATAATACATCACTCCAGAAATTCCAAAAATCATGGCGATTCCAACAGCCCACCAATAATTAGCCATAAAATCACTTATGGCTATCAAAAGCTTTGTTTGCAAAGGAAGCTCTACATTCGACTCTTTTAGAATCACTAAGAGTTTTGGCATAACAAAGGCCATTACTACAAAACCAACTACAATCATCGCACCCAAAATAAAGCCAGGATAATACATCGCCCCTCTTAATTTTGCTGTCAACTCATAATTTTTTTCTGTGTTGTCAGCCAAATCATTGAGAGCTTTTTGAAGCGTTCCGGACGCCTCTCCGGCTTTCACCATATTCACATAAAACTGAGTGAATGTTTCAGGGTTTTTGGCCATTGCCTCTGATAAGGAGGAACCTCCATCAATATCAACAATTACAGAATTTATCTTCAAAGCGAAATATTTATTTTCGGTTTGATTGGCAATCGAATGCAGTGCTGATAAAAGTGGAACCTTGGAATCAATAAGAGTTGATAGTTGTCTTGCGAAAATCACAAACTCCTTTGGTCTAACGCCTTCCCAAATCCTCAAAAGACTAGAAATAAGAGGTACCTCCTTAATTTCATCCAAAGAGACAATCGACAAACCATTTTGAATCAAAAGTTCTTTTGCGGAACGTGTGGAGGATGCTTCTACGATACCTTGTTGTAATTGACCTCCTTTGTTTTGTGCTTTGTATTTAAATTTCATTTTTAAAATTTAATGAATTTTGCTTTATTAATAAAATTATGCTGTTTCAAGTAACATTCTAAATGAATTAACATCCGTGGAGTACATTTCTGCATCCTCTAAGGTTACCTGTCCCTCCTTAACTAGATTTGCCAAAGCTCGATTGATTCCAATCATTCCATCTTCTAACGAGGTTTCAATGGTCACACCAATTTGATGTGTTTGATTTTGGCGAATTAAATTTTCAACGGCACGATTTTTGATCAGTACCTCAACCGCCGGGACTCTTCCGCCACCAATCTTTTTTAACAATCTTTGAGAAACAACACCTAGAAGCACATTTGCAAGCTGAAAGCGTATTTGATTTTGTTGATAAGCAGGGAAAACATCGATAATACGATCGACGGTTTGAACTGAATCATTTGTATGTAAGGTTCCAAGGATCAGATGCCCTGTTTCCGCTGCCGTAATGGCAGTAGAAATAGTTTCAAGATCCCTCATCTCACCGACCAAGACAACATCAACATCTTCACGAAAACAAGCTGTCAGGGCACTGCCAAAATCTAATGCATCTTTCCCAATTTCTCGCTGTTCAATCAAACATTGATCGGAATGATGGAGATATTCAACTGGGTCCTCAATTGTAACGATATGTTCTTGTCTGTTGTGATTAATATGATCAATTAAAGCTGCCAGAGTTGTTGACTTTCCATGACCTGTTGGCCCTGTTAGCAATAAGAGTCCTTGTGTTTTCTTGATAAAATCATAGACAACATCTGGAACTCCAAGCTCATCAAGCGATCTAATCTCTTTCGGAATAAATCTAAGTGCTAAGCTGATGTGTCCTTTTTGATGGAACATATTGGCCCTAAAACGGTCCTGAGAATCAATTTCAAGCGAAAAATCAACATGCATTTCAGCTAAGAATTTTTCCATCTGCTTTTTATTCAACAATGATTCTGAGAGAGAATCCATGTCATCATGGCTAATTATCTCTTCCTTGCTTAGCCTATACAAAACCCCATCAATTCTCATAATTGGATAATCTCCTACAGATAAATGCAAGTCTGAACCATTATTTTGAACAACGTTTGCCAAGTGTTTCTTAAGTTTTTGTGCTAATTGACTCTCTTTCATTTTTATAGTCTTAAATTTTTGTTTTAATCATTCCCTGCATCTTTATTTGCAATGTTCAAGCACTTTATGGACAATCTCCTCTGGAGTGTAGTTTGATTTAACTAGATAATCCACAGCTCCCATCCCCATCGCATTATCGATATATTCTTCTTCCGTGGCATTAGTTAACATGACAACTGGAATATTCCTTGTTTCATCTTTCTCTTTCAAAACCCTCAGGACATCCATTCCTCCGATTTTAGGTATAAAAATATCCAACAGAATCAAGTCTGGTGTCTCTTCTTTAGCTTTTTTTATAGCAGCTTCTCCGTCACCAACAAGCACTGTTTCAAAACCTTCTTTCGAGAGCCTTGCGATATACACTTCTGAAATAAACTTATCATCCTCAATCACAAGTATTTTTTTTGCCTTCTCACTCATTGTGTTTATTATTACAGATTAACCTCTTTTTTATCATCTCCTGAAATTTCCTTGTCTGCATCCTCAATAACCGTCTCTTCTCCGGTTGTTTGATTCTCCAACTCTTCACTGTTAGCGTCTTCATCAGTAACCCTCTGAACCTCTTCTATTGTTGTGTACCCCTCTAACACTTTAATTATACCGTCTTGCTTCATTGTTGTATACCCATCTTTTTTAGCAGCTTTCTCAATGATTGTTTCTGGTGAACCACTCCCTATAAGAGACGACACCTCTTCTGTAACCTCAACCATTTCATAGATTCCAACACGCCCTTTCACTCCTTTGTTCTGACACTCAGAACATCCTTCTCCTTCAAATGCTTTGATCTCCTTAACATCCTTAGCTGTTTTAGCTCCTACTCTCTCAAGCCCTTGTTTTGGCATATCTTGCAACTCTCGCTCTATCATTTTCTTCGCTCCAACTGATAAATTTTCAACTTCTTTTTTACATTTTGGACAGATTCTCCGAACGAGTCTTTGCCCAATTAAAAGATTAAGGGAAGATGCTAATAAAAATGGTTGGATACCCATATCTACTAAACGTGCAATAGCTCCGATTGCAGAATTTGTATGTAAAGTTGAGAGAACAAGATGCCCTGTTAATGCAGCATGAATTGCAAGCTCAGCAGTTTCCTCATCTCGAATCTCTCCAACCATAATAACATCTGGATCTTGACGCAAAATACTTCTTAGCCCAGATGAAAAGGTGTATTCGATCTGCGGTTTAACCTGACTTTGATTCACTCCTTCCAATACATATTCGACAGGATCTTCTAGTGTTACAATGTTAATCCCTTCTCTGTTTAGGATGTTTAATATTGAATATAACGTTGTAGACTTTCCACTTCCTGTTGGTCCAGTAACCAGAATAATCCCATGTGGCTCCTCAATAATTTTCCTAATCAACTTATCATCTCGTCCTTCAACCCCAAGTTTATCAAGTCCAATAATACCAGATCTGGTATCCAAGATACGCATCACCACCTTTTCACCATATGAAACTGGAAAGGTTGAGACACGAAAATCAATTGTTTGTCCTAAATCTTTAATTCTAAATCTACCATCCTGTGGTTTCCTCTTTTCATCAATTTTCAAATTCGATAGAATTTTGATTCTTGAAACAATTGCTGGGCCTATTTTTTGTGGTAACGAAATACTATTATACAAAATACCATCCACACGATACCGAACCCTCACATAATCATCCATTGGTTCAATATGGATATCAGAAGCTCGGCCATCAATTGCATTCTTGATGATCACTTCTACCATTTTTGCAACGGGAGCATCCTTTAGAATCCCCCCAACACCTCCTCCTTTCTTTTTTGCCAATTCAGCCTTTTCATTTTCATCTATCTGTGAAGACTCTTCAAATGCTGATAAAAATTTATTAATTTCTGCGGAAGAGTGTTTTAACTTTCCCAATAAAAGATTAAACTCTGATTCTGATATTGGAAAAATGTCTATCCTTTTTTTGTTTTTCTGAACAAAAAAACGTAGGGCGTTCTGCGTGTTTACATCCGTTCTGTCAACTACAGCAACTTTAATGCTATCTGCTGTTTCCTCGAATGGTATAAATTTATATTTCTTGATCGAATCAACTGGAAGTAATTTAGCAAGGCTTTTGTCAAGCTTGACTTCTTTCCAATTTACTACGTCTTTTTCGCTATCTCGAATCATTTATCTTTTGTTTTTTATTTAATCACCTCTTACTTAGCTTCAAAATTATCTAGAGAAAATGTCTTCCTTGCCTGCACTTCCAGCACTAACAGGTCTAAATACTTCCCTGGTAATAGAGTTTTGATAATCCTCAATAATCCCTGTTTTAAATTGGCCACTCAACAAGCTCTTAATAACTGGGTCATTCGCTCTAATCAAATTTGCAATTTGTAACTTTTCGTTTTTCTCCTTACTAAAGAAATCAAAGGTTAGTTCACATTTTATCATTGAACCATTTTCTACGGAAATCTCCTCCTCTGCAACATCAGCTATTACTTGCTGTTCAATAATCAAAAGTTCTCTTGGTGTGGTGAATCTATTGTGGGAATCGACTTCTTTAACAAATTCAGCAATATCAATATATGAACCCATCACCGAAACTTCTGCAGTAACACCAGTCCTGGTTGGAGTCATACTTGCGAGAGAACCAGGAAGAATATTCCTATTTGCTCTATTGATTTGAGGGTTCTTTATTTTTGTGGATATAATAAAAACACCACTTGTTTCAGCACTTTTATGCACCTCAGCCAAGAAGTCATCGTTCTTCTCTTCGCTTGGAATAGCATTTAAAACCAAACTTTCTTGATCTGGAGTTAGGCTGTTGAATTTTTTTGTGGCATTTTCAATGGAGGCATTTCCGCTCTTTAAGTCGTCCAGTTCCATTGTTAATTTAGTTAATTCTTCTTGCTTTTCTTGATAAATATCCCACTCTGGCTTTGTAAAAAAGATTGTTATCATGAAAGCTACAAAAAGAGCAATTGGAAAGAAAAGAATTTTTAATTTCATTTTTTATTTTTTATTTTTTATTTAAAATAAATATCTCTTTATTTTATATCTTTATAATAGAAGATGACATTACCTTCAATGCCAGAGCCCTCCCTATTAATCTTACTGGAACTCAAAAACACATTTTCTACTTCGCTCCCAATCAAACTAAAGGCTTCGATCTGTTTTGCTAACTCAACGTGGTTTTCAACCACAACTGTAGCATCAATTTCTGTCTTACTGGATTGCCTTTCAAACTCTAATTTTGTGAATCTTGTTGCTGGCAAGGTATGTCTTTCAATTTTCTCCAAAAGCTCCATTTGTGAAACTTTGTTGTCCATAAGACCCTCAATCTCAATTAAACGATCTTGGAAGTCATAGAGTTTTTTCACATCATCTGTGTTCATGTTGTTTTCTAATTGAACAACTTCAGCTCTAGCTTCTTCGTTTTGATTTTCAGTCTGGATCGTCAAATAACGAACCATTCCAAAAACCGCTAAGCCCACAGCCAACGATACAATTCCAAAAACCAAAGATTTGTTACTTCCTTGACTGTTTGGTCTTCTACCAGACATCTCATTTGACTTGAGGTTTATTTTTGCCATTTTTTTTTATTTTTACTTCTTACGATTATTTTTTATCCTCGAAAGCATTTAATGCAAGTCCAACTGCAATTACTAACTCCGAACCATGTTCGTCAATAACAGATTGGATACTCTCTGGATAGTTAATAGCTGCGAAAGGCTCCCCTATTCTAGTTTTTAAGCCAAGCTCCTTACTTAGATAGTCAACCATTCCAACCAATTTCGATCCACCACCGGTTAATACGATTTCACTTATTTCTATCCCAACATATGTCTTCTTGATAGCCTTGTTGGTTTTTTTAATTTCCGCAACAACAGCATCCATGATTTGGCCAATCATCTCGGTTCCGCCCTGAGCTTCACCAGCATTCATTCCATTTTTATGCTTGATTTGTTCAGCTCTTTGAGTGTCAATATTCAAACTCCTAGCAATTGTCTTTGTTATTCTATCACCGGCAATGTCTATCGTTCTATTCAATAGTACATTTCCATTTGAAACAGCGACAATATTACACACCTTGTGTCCAATATCTAAAATTAAATGAGGACTTGTATTGCTACCAACTAACGCTCTTGTTAAAGAAAAAGCATCGATCTCTAAAGCTTCAATTTTCAAACCAGCTTTCGAAAACACTGCTTCATACTTAGCACTAATCTCACGCATAATAGCGACTAGCAATATATGTATCTTTCCATCCCTTTGAACTCCTGGAATTGCATCTTCTTTCTCCTCTTCGTCATCCTTAGACCCTTCATCAATCAATTGCCACCCATAAACCACATCCGCTAATTGAACTGGAATATATTTTGGGGCTTCATTTTGAATTATTTCATCGATATCTTTTTCTGCTGCTCTTGGGATTTCTATTGCTGTTATCAAAGAAGAGAAACTAGGCACCGCTGCTTGGACCGATTTCTTTGATACTTCCGCCTCTTTTATAGTCTTTCTAATCAACTCACTTGCTGATTCAGAAATAACGCCAGATGTTCCTGGTTTTATTATTTCTTGTTTGCTTGTGGCGATAGCATAGTTTTTGAGATGGATTGCTTCTCCTGCTCTCTCTAGAACAACAACTTTTATACTAGCGCTACCAACATCAACACCCACTGAGACATTGCCATTCCCACCAAACAAGCCGCTGAATAAACCATCTTTCATTTTGTGAAAAACAGAGGTTTGTTCACTACTCATTTTTTATTTTTATCTTTTTATTTTTCACTAAAAACTATTTGAAAACTCACAAACAAACCGCATAAAAAACGCGTGCTCTCCTAATACGCAAACAGTAGCTTTATTTACTTTAAATTCTAAAAGTGATATGCTACTCTGTAAACGTAAAGTTAATTTAATTATATCACGGTTTGAATAATGCGCAAGAGATTTACGAAAAATGCCCAGCTAGCAATAGCTACGTTAAAGACGCTCAGTGGGTCAAAAAAACTCAGCTCTATTGATGCAAAATCTTTCATTCAAGTACTCTTGAAACAAAAAGGAAGTTTTGGAAAAACAATTTTGGAAACAACTCTCACAAAAAACATTCTAACGCAACTCAAAGAGTCCAAAGACAAAAAACTATCGAAGGATAATAACGCCATAACAGCGCAAGATATTATCAACAGAGCTACTAAGTCCGCATTCATTACAAAAAGCACTTTCATCGGGACTGAGCATTTGGCAAACGAAATCCTGGAAATTCCAGGAATTTCCGAAAATATCACTCCTAGAAAAATAAAAGTTTCATCAAAAATGAAAAAGGACAAAAACTCTTTCTCGGAATCAGAAAATGCACTCAGCGGCAATCCTTCACAAAATGATTTTCTGGGAGAATTGAATTCCATTATTGAAAGTTTTTTTCACCCAAACAATCCCCAAACTCGCAAAGGACAGCAAGGTAATCAAAGTTTTTACACTGACTTAACAAGCAAATCACAAGAAGATTATTTTCTAATTGGAAGAGAATATGAATTAGAAAGAATTTCACATATTTTGGGGCGAAAAATGAAAAACAATCCTGTGTTAATTGGCGACCCTGGCGTTGGAAAAACAGCAATAGTCGAAGGTTTAGCAAAAAAAATTCAAAAAGGAACTACTGATTATCATTTGTGTAACAAAAAAATTCTCAGTCTTGATTTGGGTCTTTTGGTTGCTGGGACAACCTTTCGGGGGGAGTTTGAGGCTAGACTGAAAGACATTATAACGCAAGTAAAGAAAGATCCAAATATCATTCTTTTTATTGATGAGATTCACAATCTAGTTGGAGCTGGAAATGCAACTGGTGGAATGGATGCGGCAAATCTTTTAAAACCCATCTTGTCACGAGGTGAAATCCAATTAATAGGAGCAACAACAATTGATGAGTATCGCAAGTACATCGAAAAAGATGCGGCACTAGAAAGAAGATTGCAGCCAATTCTTGTCAAGGAACCTACTGTTAAAGAAACAAAGGAAATTCTCACTGGGATCAAAGAATCCTATGAAAAATTTCACAATGTTTCAATCTCAGCTGATGCTAATATGGCAGCTGCGACATTAGCTAAGAGATATATCACAGATAGAAATCTACCTGATAGTGCGATTGACTTGATCGATGAAACAGCTGCTCGTTTGCGTTCTGAGACGTCTGACAATTCTATTTATCGCAAAATAAAGAAGGTTGAGGAAAAATTAGAAAGAATTAAATCAGAAAAAGAACTTTTGGTTATCGGGGATCGCTATGAGGATGCGATTAGAATGCGCGCTGAAGAGAATAAAGTTTCAAACATCTTAAAAAAATTACAAAAAGAACTTAAGGAGCAAGAGAAGAAAAAAAGAATAACTCTAACAGCAATAGAGGTCAAAAACACGCTAGCGAAAATTTCTGGCATTCCAAAAGAAATTCTTTCACACGACAACAATGCAATAACAATGAAAGTGAAAAGTTCTTTGCGAAACGACTTAATGGGCCATTCGAATGTCAAGAAACATATTTCGAATACCATTTTGCGCCAAGTAAGTGGAATTTCAAACCCCAATCGACCATTAGGCTCTTTCCTGTTTGTTGGACCTTCTGGTGTTGGAAAGACTCATTGCGCAAAGGTGCTAGCAACTGCGATTTCTCCGATGAAAAACAAAGACGCTCTTATTCAAATCAATATGAGTGAATTCATGGAAAAACACACAGTTTCAAGGCTTCTCGGTGCACCAGCTGGCTATGTTGGATATGAAGAAGGTGGTGAATTTTCTGACAAAGTGCGCCGAAATCCCTATAGTGTGATCTTGTTTGATGAAATCGAAAAAGCCGACCCCTCAGTTCTAAATGTTCTCTTGCAAATCCTTGAGGAAGGAGAAGTTTCTGATGCCAAAGGAAGGCGTATTAATTTCCGCAACACCATTGTTGTACTCACCTCAAATATTGGACTTGGTGAGTTGAATAAAATCTCAGAACTAGGTTTTAATAAAAAGAATGCTCCAAAGAAATCTGCCTATAAGGAAATAACTGATTCTATTGTCGAAGAAATCCAGGAAATTCTTTCTCCTGAGTTAGTCAATCGCCTAGATCATGTCCTACCTTTCAACACACTTTCCAAGAAAAATATTGAGGAAATCACCAAAAAAGAACTTGGGCAACTGCAAGCAAGGCTAGCTGAGCGCTTGATTACTCTTACTTTTGATCAATCACTTATTACTTTACTAGCAAAAAAGAGTAGTGACCCTGAACTAGGAGCTCGGCAAATTAGAAAACACATACAAGAGCACCTTGAACCAGTGATTGCTCGAAAAATAGTCACTCGAAAAAACATCAACGAAATCTCAATTTCAACTAAAGATGGAAAAATTATTGCGAGTCTCATTAGTAAAAAAGCTCTCAAATAAACTCAATGGAATTTCAGCATGCTTCTCTGATATTATTTTTCCGATTAAGTGTATAAACTGTGGAAAAGAAGGAGAATTCATCTGCAAAAAATGTTTTAGCTTGCTTCCAAAGAACTCTTTCCAAGTTTGTCCTGTTTGCGAAAAAACAATTCTCTCTAATGGAGATGTCTGCAATCATTGTAGACAAAGAGTGTCTTCACCTATCAACCGTCTTTTTGTGGTCTCTGATTACAAGGATCCTTTGCTCTCGAAATCAATTCACTATTTGAAGTATAATTTTGTAGCCGACCTAGCAAAACCCCTTGGAACGCTGATGATTCAAACAATGCTCCGTCTTGGCAGCTCCCCTACACCTGACGTAATCATTCCTATCCCCTTGCACAATAGAAGATTGCGTTGGCGTGGCTTCAATCAATCAGCCCTATTGGCAAATGTTATTGCCAAAGATTTGTTGCCAGGCATGGAGATTGAAGTTTTGGAAGATGTTATCGCAAGAAAGAGTTCCACAAAACCTCAAATGAAAATCAAGGATTATGGAGCGAGACAAAAAAACATTCAAGGTTGTTTTCAAATAGACCCCACGGCAAACAAGAAAGTTACAGCTAAAAGAATTCTCCTAGTCGATGATATCTGTACAACAGGATCCACTATAAACGAGTGTGCAAAAGAGTTACGAAAACTGAATCCTAAATCAATTTCAGCGGTTGTGCTTGCTAGACAAAGTTAGAATAAAATGATAAGTTGGGAAAGTTAAGACTTGAAAATTGAATAGAAAAATATAAGGAGAGGTGCCTGAGTGGTTGAAAGGGGCACCCTGCTAAGGTGTTGGGCTTTTACGAGTCCCGAGGGTTCGAATCCCTCCCTCTCCGCACACAAAAATAGCTACAGGCATAATGCCTGTAGCTATTTTTATTTGTGCTTGAAGGAGGGATTCCAACGGGTAGCCATGAGGTGGGCTATTTTTAGCAAAAAATAATCATAGCCAATGCCGCTGCATGCGAGCTGGCGAGCATTCAGCGCTACCTTGGACAAGGAGCGACAGCGACGCGAGAGAATTCATTCAAATTAACATAATCCTTCTTAATGAAATCAGTGAAGCAAAGAGAATCACTTCAGATCAAAACACTGCCCTATTTAAAATAAAACAAAAAAACTTTCCTTTCCTTGAAAAAAGAATTATTATTACAGTAACGAGACAAAAAAGACTTACACCAAACAAAAACTCAAAAAAACCTAGAATATTTTTTCATCCAGATATCTATAATGTTTTACAATTAAATTAACAAGCATTACATGGTTACAAAAATTGGTCACAGAGGAGCGATGGGCTATGCTCCTGAAAATACCCTCAAGTCTTTCAAAAAGGCTCTTGAATTAAACGTTGATGCCATTGAGTTGGATGTGTATATTTGTAAATCTGGAGAGTTAGTAGTTATCCATGATGATAAGGTTAATAGAACTACTAATGGGAAAGGCTACGTAGCAGAGAAAACATTTAAAGAGTTACGAGCTTTAGACGCAGGAGAAAAAGAAAAAATTCCTGAACTGAAAGAAGTATTTGACCTAGTGAACAAAAAAGTAAATATCAATATTGAGCTTAAGGCCACAGGGACAGCAAAACCTGTTTATGAACTGATTGAGCTTTATATAAAAGAGAAGAGTTGGAAGTACGAACATTTCTTAATATCGTCATATAATCATTATGAACTTAGAGAGTTCAATCGGCTAAGTCCAAACATTAAAATAGGAGCCTTACTCACAGGTATTCCGATAGGTTTTGCTGAATTTGCTGAAAAGATCAATGCATCATCTGTTAATTTATGTGCTGATTTTATCAACAAAGAATTCATAGATGACGCCCATAACCGAGGACTAAAGGTTTATGTTGAAACTGTAAATGATTTGGATGATATCGGTAGAATGAAAGCACTGGGTGTTGATGGAATTTTTTCTAATTTTCCTGATAGATTATGACGGGCTTTCTTTTTATTTACAAAATGAGAGTTCATCGCCACCTCGAATGATGAATGTGAAAACAGACCTGATCATTATTAGAATACTTGAAAGATTATATTTCAAATAACATAAATAGGGGGTAGCATGACTATTACACCGAGAGAATTCAAATCGGCACAGATTGGTGATGCGTTAATCGATTGCCATGAAAGGAGGTTCCGTATCATCTCATTACTCGATGGGATCTTTTATCCCACTATGGTTCATTCAAATGAATTTGGCACAGAGAAGTTATGTCTGATGGAAGACAAGATTGTGGAAAAAGAATTTGCCACCTTCTTAGTGGATCTAAACCACAAAGATGCCAGATTCATTACCAAGCAATGATCTATCTAAGATCAACTAAACAGGATATGAGAAATTTTTCTCATATCCTGTTTTTTTATTAAAACACCTCCCTATCTTAGAGCTCTCTATAGAGGACTCTATAGAGAGCTCTACTTTAAATGGTAATAAAGATAGAATCTCTCGACTCTTTCAAAAATGATTCTTTTTGCATGCTGCTTTAAATTAGAGTAAAATAAGGTCACTACGAATAAAAACTAGTGGTACTGAGTAACTTTAACTAAAAGATTAACTTTAATGAAACTAGCAATTTTATTCTGGTTCTACAAAGAGCCAGAAGTCTGTTTGAATCATCTCAAATTGATTAAAAAACATAATCCTAACAGCAAGATCTTTGGGTTGTATGGTGGTATAAAAAAAGATGCAAAGCAGTACAAAGCTAAGCTAAATAAATATCTGGATGATTTTCATGTTTCCGAACTTTGCGATAAACCAAGGAATTATAAATGGATTCATGGGGACTTGATGATATTGGATTGGTATCAAAACAAAGGCATCTCACTTACAAACTGGGACAGTGTTGCTGTTGTGCAATGGGACGCTCTGATTCTTGGAGATATCAAAAAACAACTTCCAGGAATCAAAAAAGGTGAGATTTTTATTTCAGGAACTAGGATTCTAGATAATTACATAGAAGAAAGATGGAACTGGACTAAAAAGGGAGACAGGGAGAGACCGAACTACCTTAAATTCCAAAAACACATTGAGGATAAATATAATTACAAGAACAAGTTATTGTGCAGTCTGTTTATTTTTCAGGTTTTCCCCAAAAACTTTTTTGATAAATGGTCGACTGTTGAGAATAAGGAATTGGGTATGTTGGAATATAAAATTCCTACATATGCTAAAATTTTCAACATCCCAATCTACAGAAGAGACTTGGGTGTGTGGTGGTTTAATGAGAAAGCATACAAAGGAGAAACTCCTATGAATGCAATGGAAGAGGAAATATCAGAAAATCTTATCAGTACTGAATTAAAGAAAGAAGATGGCTTTAGAATTTTTCATCCATACTTTAAAAAATGGGGTGCTAAATAGGAGCTAATGAAACTCCATTTTCTTCCCTCTCTTTGAAATAAAATCAAAGCGCCCTACACATGTTGTGCATAGGGCGTTTTTGAACTTTCTTTATTATTTGATTCCGATTGTGTGCCAAATTGGCCAATCCCAGGGCTTGGTGCAATAAATGACTCCCCCAACTGCAATGCACACTGAAAGGAAAAGTGAAACAAGAATTGCTATGCTGACTATTTTGTAGCCAAGAGGTTTTCTACTTGCTGTATTTGTCATCTTTTTCTTTCTACTTTTCTTTTTCACGAGTTAGCCCTCCCTGCTTTAAAGTAAAATTAGGTTCTCTAAGGGACAAAAATATTATCAAGCCATCTGATAACATGTAATTATAAAACATTAATAAGATGATGGCAACAATATTAGGTTCTTTTAGGCGCTCAGCTAAGACAGCTCTCTCTTGCAAGGTTGTTTTTTGTGTGTTATTATGCAGAGTCAATTTTTTGGCAAAAAGAGAGAGAAAGAGTCAGCAAACAACGAAAAAGGAGGGGGTTTAATGTACACTAAAGATTGCAAAGAAGGATGCCAACTGTTTATCAAAAACTTTACTGGCAAAGTCAGTGTCTATCTTTTCGGAAGTATGGCACGGAAAGGCACAGGAAAAGATGTTGATATTCTTTTCGAAGTTGAAGATGCGATATTCGAAGAATACCAAAGGTCCTGTCACAATTCCGGGGTGGATTTCCTTAACGGAAAACCATATGATCAAATGGATTATTTCTGGTCCTATCATTCTCCAGCGGAAGTTCGACTTGAATCAGTAATGAAAATTCTTGGAATTGATGATCCATTGTTTCAGGAGATTGTTGCGGCATTCAAAGGTCATCAGTTAGACATTGTGTTATTTCCTTTCGGCTGGAGAGAGGATGAGAAGTTTTTAGAGATCATCAATGTCAAAGATCCAAAATTCTCAAAATCTGTTATCAGAGATGCTATGCTTCTTTTTGAAAGTTAGAAAGTAAACTGTTCGTTAAAAACAATCAGTTATTTGAAAGCTCTTGGCGAATTTTCGTTAAGGGCTTTTAAACTACCAAAAATCTGTCTTATCTTTATCTCTTTAGAACCTTTTGTGATATCATTACACATGTAAGGATATATGTAAGGAACAAAAAAATATTCAATGCAAAAAATAATAAAAAGAACCATGTTAATAATACTAGCCCTAGTTGTAATTTTTGGCACCACCCTTTTCTTTTTCCTCCGACAACCGAAGTTTGGTAAAGAACCGAAAGGTGAGCGCTTGGAAAGAATTCAAAAATCAGCTAATTATAAAGATGGAGAATTTCAAAACATCAATGAAACCCCCATGATCCAGCGGAGTGGTAGTCACTTCTCCATCATCAAAAAATTCATCCTTGCTGACAATAAACCAAGTGGATCGATCCCCACTAAGAAAACCGACCTATTAAAGCTTAAGGATGATGAAGATGTGTTGATATGGTTTGGACATTCATCTTTTTTCATGCAAATTGCCGGGAAAAAAATCCTGGTTGATCCCGTTTTAAGTGGCAGAGCCTCCCCTGTTTGGTTCACCACAAAAGCCTTTGCGGGGACTGATCCTTATAGCGTGGATGATCTTCCTGAGATTGACTATCTTTTCATCTCCCATGATCATTGGGATCATCTTGATTATGAAACTATCTTGAAGTTAAAACCAAAAGTGAAACAAGTAATTTGTGGTCTTGGCGTTGGCGAGTATTTTGAACATTGGGGCTATGATGAAAACGTCATCATAGAAAAAGATTGGTATGAAAAGATTGAACTTGATGATGGTTTTGTCACACATGTAATGCCTGCACGACATTTTTCAGGTAGAAGTTTTGTGAGAAATAAATCACTCTGGGCATCCTTTGTCCTAGAGACACCGAATATTAGAATTTTCATCAGTGGCGACAGTGGATATGATAATCACTTTGCTAAAATTGGTAAATCCTTCGATGGTTTTGATTTAGCTATTTTGGAGAATGGACAATACAATGAAGGCTGGAAATATACTCATATGATGCCAAATCAAACGCTGCAAGCAGCAAAAGATCTCGGAGCAAAGCGCTTACTTCCAGTGCACAATTCAAAATTTGTCCTAGCACTCCATCCTTGGAATGAATCACTACAAAAAATCACTGAACTAAACAAGGAAGCTAAGATTCCGCTCGTGACACCAATGATTGGCGAGAAGGTTAACCTCAACGATGAGACTCAGATATTTTCAACTTGGTGGGAACAGACAAAGAAAGAATAGTTGTTTTGAATAACACTTTATTTCTTTTCTTTTCTGTTCACCTTGATATCATCTTTTGATTTTATTATAAAATATCTTCTAACTTTTTGATACAAATCCCCTCTTGAAGCATTCTTCGTAATTTTGATGAATTTGTTCAAAAAAGATCTTGGGGTTCGATATCCTGGTTTTCCTTTTTTCCCTCCAACTTTTGAATAATTTCTCATACTTTTTTGCTTTTAGAATTTAACAACTCTCACACCTTAATATTACAATTTTAAGAGAATATTACAATATTTCTAAAATCATCAAAAAATGTTAGACTTGATATAATGGGGTAAATCGAGAAATATCCAAACAGAAAAGCGAGCAAATGCCATTTGGCACTTGCTCGCTTATTTTTCTAAATCGTCTCCTTTGGAGATTAGAGACACATTCCAACATCACGATACTCAAACCTGTCCATCAGTGGACCGATTCTTTCGTTGTCACTTGAAGCGATAACGAGCATTGAGCGAAAACGACTTGGTTGAGCGTGATTTTTCATGATACTCACGTCGATGTATTTCTTTTCGTCCCTGCAGTTAAAAATGCTGTATGCAGGGGGTGTTGAAACCAGGATATCATTTTTGAACAATGCTTTCTTCAAAGAAACTTCGTAGAGCCTCAAAGCGGGGTTTCCACTGAAATTTCTTGCGAATTTCACAAAAGGCAACCAGTGCATCCATTCCCCGATTTTTTCACCATTAGCGAGAATGAAGCCAACAGGAGCCTCCTTTGGCTGCAAATCGGAAAGATATAAAACTCTGGATGGGCCGCCTGGTCGATCATGGTGAATGAATTTCTTATAATCACCAGGGACAATCCCACTTTCTACGAAAATCTCTTTGTACATATCTTTTCCAAGAAATGTCACAAAGTTATTCAGATCATCATCAACTAAGGATCGCTCCATGGCAGATGGGAAAACGATTTCCCTTCCCTCTCGCATGATATATTCCAAGGGATCTTTTGTGGGGATGTTTTTAAAATCCTTATCAATCCTCACACTCTTAATTCCGATATCACATGCGACATAAATGTCTCTTGTGATGAAGTTGAGAATGACGGAAAAAATTACCCTTCCCCTATTAACATAAGTGATGGCTGCAGTAGCTCCTGTAATAGAAGCTGGTGCATCAACCTCCTTATCCCAGAGTTTGACGATGTCCTCATGCATCAATAGTTCAGCAACCTTAATATTGCTTCTCTTTTTAGCATTTTCACCAGAGTCATCATCCGGAAAAAGTTTTTTGGCCATGAGATTAATGATCTGCTCCAAATATTTAGAGCGATCAACCGGATCAGAGAAAAACATTTTTGGCTGCTGTTTCGGGTTGGGATCGATTGGCCAAACACGTGAAGTTACATCGTCAGTCTCTTCTGTAATAAGAACAATCTCTTCACCATTGAAGTCTCCCAAACACTTCTTTATTCCACTTTCAACGCTGGCGTCGAAACCTTTTGTGTCACCTTTACCATACCTTGTTTCAGATAAGGCCTCACCAAAAGTCATTTGGAGAAGTTGTCGATATGCTCCAAAAAGAGCTCCTATACAAACATCTGCATACTTAATTTCCACACCTTTCATGATCAGTTCTCCTTTATATATAAGTGCCCGTTGACACATTACTCAACTGTACTTATTCTCCAGACACAAACATCGGCCTCACCTCCTTTGCATTTTATTGGTTGTTTTCAAAGAACTCAATCAGAATTTGATTGTCTCCCATCTTATCCTATCTTAAGCAAAAAAACAAGTATCTATGCCCTTAAGAAGGTCTTGCGATTCTGTTTTCTACTCACCAAATTTCTAATAGTTTCTTTTTTATTTCTATAGCTTTGAAGCTCTTGTGTCTTAATATCAAAAAATTTAACGCATCGAATATTTTCCAAATTAATTAAAGATGTTAGAATACTACAACACGATAGAAATATAAACCATTGTCCAGCTAAATGAATATCAAAATCGAAAGAACCTGGAAAAAGAACCTGGGGGCAGAGTTCGAAAAACCCTATTTCAAATCGCTTTCTAGTTTTGTAAGAAATGAATATCTTTCAAAGAAGATTTTTCCACATCCAAAAAATGTTTTTCGCGCCTTTGAAGAATGTCCTTTCGATGACGTGCGAGTTGTGATTCTTGGTCAAGATCCATATCACGGACCGTCCCAAGCTCATGGATTGTGTTTTTCTGTTCCAAAGGAGATTAAGATCCCACCTTCACTAGTCAACATCTATAAAGAAATCGAGAGTGATTTAGGAGTAAAAATGCCGCTCTCCGGAGATCTCAGTTCTTGGGCTCGTCAAGGGGTTCTACTCTTAAATGCCACGCTAACTGTCCAGGCCCATAATGCCGGATCTCATCAGAAAAAAGGTTGGGAAGAGTTTACTGACAATGCGATACAGGCACTCTCGGATAAACGAGAAAATTTGGTTTTTCTACTTTGGGGCGCCTATGCACAAAATAAGTCCTCATTAATTGATCGGTCAAAACATCTGATCCTAGAAGCTCCACATCCTTCGCCACTTTCAGCTCATCGAGGTTTCCTGGGTTGTAAGCATTTCAGTAAAACAAATGAATTTCTCTTAGCAAGAAATTTAGGAGAAGTAAGTTGGGAGATAAACTAAAAAACAATGCAAAAAATAATACTGGCTTCAAAGTCACCACGAAGAAAAGAAATTTTCTCAAAACTCCACATCCCTTTTAAAACAGTTGGAAGTAATTTCAAGGAAGATATGACTTTAAGAATGCCACCTAAAGAATTAGCGAAATTCCTTTCTAAAGGAAAGGCTCAGGAGGTTGCAAAAAGATATCCCCAGCACATCGTTATTGGTGCTGATACTTTCGTGGTTTTAGATGGAGAATTACTTGGAAAACCGAGAACAACCGAAGTGGCTAGAGAAATGCTCAGAAAAACCAGCAATAGAACTGTCGAGGTTATTTCTGGTATCACTATTATTGAACCTCGGAGCCAAAAAATTATTTCAAAAGCAGTAACATCTAAAATCACTTTTAGAAAAATAACAAACGAAGAAATTGAAGGTTACATCAAGACCAGTATCCCGCTTGATAAAGCAGGAGGGATTGCAGTTCAAGAGATTGGCGCAATTTTTGTTGAAAATAGTTCTGGGGATTATTTTAATAATATGGGTCTACCTCTCTTTGAAACTGCAAAAACTCTAAAAGAAATCGGGGTTAAAATTCTATAATCTAATATTTAAATTTTACTATGCTTATTATTTATGCTCATCCAAACCACGATGGTCATTGTGGTTATATCTTAAAACAACTAACTGCTGAATTAGATTCAAAAAAAATAGTTCATCAAGTCATTGACCTATATCAAGAAAATTATAATCCAGTTCTACAACCAAAAGAACATTATACTTCTGGTAATTATGCTATTGCAAAAGAGACAAAGAAGTATCAAAAGCTTCTTGAAAAGGAAAGGAGTTTTGTAATTATCTACCCCACTTGGTGGAATGGCACACCAGCAATACTGAAAGGTTTTTTTGATCGAACACTCACAAATCGATTTGCCTTTCGTTACAATAAATATGGTTTTCCGAAAGGGTTGCTAACAGGGAAAGTTGCAGTCATTACAACTACTGGTGGTCCTGCAATCGCCGAAAAACTAATCTTGGGAAATCGCTCACTCAAGGTTGTTGTAAAAGAGACTTTGAGGTTTTGTGGTTTCAAGGCAAAAGGTTTTATGGTCGACCAAGCTAAAAAGTTGACTGATAAAAATAAACGGAAAATTGAAAAGATCGTTTCCCTGGCAACTAGTTATCTTACAAGCTAATTTTCTTACAAAAAGAATTGATTAATGCTATAATTGAGGATATTAAAAATTATAAAGTAGACTTATGGCTTTAAAGTTTGGAACAAGTGGACTACGCGGATTTGTAACTGAAATGACTGACAAGGAGTGTTATATTTCAACAACTGCATTCCTGATGTATTTATTAGAGACTAACAATATTCAAAGGGAATCTCTAGTCGCAATCGCAGGAGACAGGCGACCCAGCACCAATAAAATAATGTCTGCTGTCGCAACAGCTATCACAGACTTTGGTTGCCAGGTCTCAAATTGTGGGAAAATTCCAACTCCAGCAGTTTCATTTTTTGGATTTCAAAAACACATTCCAAGTATCATGATAACAGGGAGTCATATTCCTTTTGATATGAATGGAATTAAATTTAATATGCCCTTTGGAGAAGTTTTAAAAACAGATGAACCTCGCATTATCGAATTAAAAGAAAAGTTGTCTGTTGAAAATAACTTTACTAAAAAATTCGATCTTAATGATGAACTCTTAAGCGTAGATGAGCTACCAAAAATCAACGAGGAGGCCGCGCAACTCTATCTTGAGCGTTATACGAACTTCTTACCTAAAAATTGCTTAGGAGACAAAAAAATAGTTTTCTATGGGCACTCCTCTGTTGGACGTGAACTTTTGCCACAGATTTTTGAAAAACTCGGTGCTGAAGTGATAAAAGTTAATTACACTGAAAATTTCACACCGATTGACACAGAAGCAATTCGAGAAGAAGATCTGGAGTTAGCAGCCAATTGGGTAAAGGAATATAGCCCAGATGTTATCTTTTCTACTGATGGAGACACTGATCGCCCTATGCTTTTCGATGAGAAAGGTCATTTCATCAGAGGCGACGTGCTTTGTATTTTCAGTGCCCTTTATCTTAAGGCAAATTCGGTCTCAGTTCCGATCAGCTCAAGCACTGCACTTGAGGAGCTTGGAAAATTCAAAGATATCAGAAGGACAAAAATTGGTTCTCCATATGTAATTGCAGGAATGAATGAGGCTCTTAAAAACGGACTTTCAAGAGTTGTTTCATACGAAGCAAACGGTGGATTCCTAACAGCTGACGAAATAGAGATTGATGGGAGGAATTTTCAACCACTACCGACAAGGGACGCAGTCTTCCCTCTTATTGGAGCGCTTCTTCTAGCGGACATGCGCGGTCTTACGCTCTCGGAATTAGCAATTAGTATGCCCCGAAGAATCGTTTATAGCAGCAGTATAAAAGGAGTTCCAACTGAAAACAGTAAAGCTTTTATTGTTAAACTTTCCAAGATGACAGATTTCTCGGAGGTTACGGAAATGTTCCAATTTCCAGCACAAATCAAAAAGGTTGATTTCACTGATGGGGCAAGGATGTATCTAGAGAATGGAGAAATAGTTCACCTGCGACCATCGGGAAATGCACCGGAACTTAGATGCTACAGCGAGGCTATTTCAGAGGAATGCGCCAAATGGTTAACAGATCAAACATTACGCTTGGCTAAGGAAAAAATATAACGCTGCACTTTCACACAAACAAAAAACCACCAATTTCATGGTGGTTTTTTGTTATCTTAAAACATTCTACTCTTCGATATTGATATCAAATTTTCCAAATAACTCTCTCGCCTTCGCTTCTATGTCTTTCAAATCTTCCAGTGTATCTCCTTCCATTCTGCATTTAATATGAGGAGTTGTATTAGAAGGGCGAGCCAATGCCCAACCATTTGGGAAATTGATTCGGACTCCATCGATGTCCAGGAAATCATACTCATTCTCCCGTAAATAATCTGCAAGACTTCCCATTCTTCCCGCCTTCTCTTCGTCTGGACAGTCCACAAAATATTCTTTGCTTGCAAAAGCAACTGGCAGTTCATCTATACATTTCTCAAAATCCTCATTCTCAGCAACAACCTCGGCTAATTTCAAAGCTGTAAAGATTCCATCATCATAATCATAGTAATGCTTTGGAAAGTAGATATGTCCAGTAGTCTCTCCACCAAATACCGCTTTTTCTTTAAAAACAGAGTCTAGGACATATGCATGGCCCGCAACTGCCATCACAGGTTCCCCTCCATGTTTTTCGATATCACCAAGAGCAACTTTTGATGTCCTAACTTCCATTACAATTTTCCCCTTTACCTCCTTCAAAACTCTTCTATATAAAAGCATTAACTGGTGTTCACCAGAAATAATTCTTCCTCTTTTATCAATCAATCCAACCCGATCACCATCACCATCAAAAGCAATTCCGATGTCTGCACCAGACTCCAGAACTTTTTTCTTCAAATCTTGCATATTTTCTTCTCGATACGGGTCAGCAATGTGATTTGGAAAATCTCCATCAGGCTCTCCAAAGATTGTCTCCACTTCGCATCCGAGTTTCTTGAAAATCTTTTCAGGGATAAATCCACAAGCACCATTCCCACAATCGATGACAATTTTAAGTGATCTTTTCAATTGAATTTTAGAAACAAGATAGTCCATGTACTCGCCAACGATCTCTTTTGTTTCAACACTACCTTTTTCCTTGGCTTTGTGTAAATCATTACTTAAAACTGCATCACGAATGTCATAAATTCCGTTCTCGCCATAAATTGGCAGCGCCTTTTCCTTTTGAAGTTTAATCCCATTATACTCACCGGCGTTGTGCGAGGCTGTAATTTCAATCCCACCATCATACTTATAATGAGCAATTCCAAAATATAAAATTGGTGTTGGGACTTCGCCAATATCAACCACATCTTTGCCACCATCTGTTAATCCTTCGATAAGAGCTTCTTTCAAGGCAGGACTGCTGTGTCTAAAATCTACACCAACCACGATCTTCTTTGCATCTTTTAAAAAGTTCGCATAAGCAAGTCCAGTTTTATACGCAACCTCCTCATTCACATCCTCCGGGTAAAGCCCTCTAATGTCGTATGCCTTAAACGCATGTGGATTTATTTCCATACATTTTAATTATTTTTTATTATAAATTTCCTTTTACTCTCATCTACGATTTCAATCTTAATGCACAAAGAATCTTTAGGTAAAGCTTCTTTTATTTTCTCCGGCCACTCTACAACCACTAAATTATCTTTATTAGTAATAACTTCATGCCAAGACATCTCAGTCAAATCACTGGAGTCAATTCGATAACAATCGAAATGAAATGCCTTAAGAAAACCCTTCTTTCCATCTAGTTTATAATCCTTCATGACTACGAAAGTTGGCGATGTAAATGGTCCTTCTGCTCTTAGTTCCTCCAAGAGTCCCTGCGTGAGAGTTGTTTTTCCTGCGCCTAAACTACCTTCTAATAGGATTATATTTCTTCCATTCAATAAATCGAGTATGGTTTTCGCCAATTCTCGTGTATCTTTTAAATTACAAGCTTCAAATTCCATATACTAAATATCATTAACTAATTTCTTTGCCAACTTATCAATATCACCAGCGCCTACCGTCAAGACAATATCACCTTTGCCAATTTTTGATTCTAGCTTGTCATACACCTCATTTATAGTTGCGATATGATTTATATTTTGATGATACTTCTTTGCCTTTGAAACAAGCTCCTTTGAACTCACTCCACCTTGGCTCTCTCTGGCTGAACCATAGATATCTAAGACAATTACTTCATCTGCATCTTCAAAACTTTTTGCAAACTCATCTAATAATGCTTTTGTTCTAGAGAATGTATGAGGATGGAAAACACAAATCAAGTTTTTTTTCGGATACCTTTCTTTCGCAGCGGCTAGAGTTGCTACAATCTCAGTGGGGTGATGAGCATAGTCATCAATCACAAGCGCGCCATTTCTTTTCCCGACTTCTTCAAATCTTCTTGAGACCCCTTCATAATCATTAACTGCTTTTTTCGCAGTCTTCTCGTCCAAGCCCAGTTGTGCACAAACAGCTAATACTGCCGTTGCATTTAATCTATTGTGAATCCCTGGTACTTTCATTTTCAAATCCTCTGGAATTAGAAAAAATTCAAATTCCTTAACACCTCCATCGTCAAACTCCTTGGCTACTCTTTGAATTTGACCTTCTTTTTGAAAAGTTCCATATGCGACAACTTTACACTTCGCATGCTTCGCAACGCTTATAGCGTTTAAATCATCCGCACAGACAATCAGAAATCCCTCCTTTGGTATTTTTTTAACAAATGCAACAAAGACTTCCTTATACTCTTTTATCGATTTAAAATAGTCAGGGTGATCAAATTCCACGTTCAGTAGCACCACTCCTTCTGGGGAATAAGAAGCAAGTTTATTCTGATATTCATCTGCTTCAAGCACTAGAAATTCTGACTCTCCAATGGCTATATTCGAGTTTAATTGCTTGACTTTTGAGCCAACAATAGCAGTTGGGTCAGCTCCACATTCCTTTAGTGCCAATGTTGTCATAGCGGTAGTAGTAGTTTTACCGTGAGTTCCACAAATTGCAATCGTGGTTTTTTCCTCAGAGAAAGCAGCAATCATTTCAGGATATGAAAGTATTGGTAAATAGTTTTTATCCGCATACTCAAGCTCGACATTATTGTCCTGATTATACGCTGTCGAATGCACAACCAAATCAACATCTTGATGCTTTGCAATATTCTTTCTAGAAAAACCTTCTGTATATTCAATACCCAATCTCTTTAACGTTGCATCTGTGAAAAATTCTTCCGCTACATCACTCCCAAATACTTCTTTCCCCAGGGCATTAAAAATCTCAACAAAAGCAATCATCCCAGATCCTTTGATGCCAACCATGTACACTTTTCTGATTTCCCCCAAATCGATTTTTTGTTTCATTTCGTTAATCTAATTTGGTTACTAAACTTATTAACTTAATTCTTCCTTCTCTGCAAGAGAGCAGGAATAGTTTTTAAAATTATTTGAATATCGAGCCACAAAGACCAATTTTCAATATAGAAAGTATCTAGACGAACTTCATCATTAAACTCCAAATCACTCCTTCCGGAAATTTGAGCCATCCCAGTGATCCCTGGCTTGATTGTCAAAACCCTACGTTGAAAATTTTCATATTTATCAACCTCTATTGGTTGATGAGGACGCGGACCAACAAGACTCATCTCTCCCTTCAAGACATTGAAAAATTGAGGGAATTCATCAAGGGAGAATTTTTCTAAAAATGCTCCTACTTTTGTTCTCCGTGGATCGTTCTTGATTTTGTAGAGCGGTCCCGTTTTGATTGATTGCTTTTCAATTAATTCAGCTAGAAAATTTAAAGCTTTTTTGTTGTGCGCATCTGAATATTGTTTGCCGTGACAATATTTATTCTTCATATACCTAAACTTAAATAGGTTAAAATTGCCTTTATGCCCTACTCTTTCATTGAAAAAAATAATAGGTTTTCTAGATTCAATCCAGATAGTAATAGCAGTGATAATCATGGGGATACCAAAAATTAAAATCCCTACTAGCGCACCGATAATATCAACTGCTCTTTTAATAATTTTACCCCATCCATCAAGAGGTGTGTTCTTAACCTCAATCATTGGTTCTCCAAGGAAAACGCCCATTTTAAAATTAGCAGTCTGCAGAAGAGTTGGTGTGTATTTAAAGGTAATTCTGTTGCGAATTGCAAATTCCTTGAGCCCAAGAAGTTTTGTTTTACTGACTTTAGGGTCGCAATGAATAATTTCATCAACACCTTTCATCTTTTTAATCCTCTCGATTCTTTCTAGGTCAATGTTTTCAATGTGCCCAGCAATTTTATACCCCCTATAGCTATCATATTTTATTTGCCTTTTTATCGAACCACAAACGTCTCCCACACCGATTATTAATAATCTATGAACTCCTATTCTTCTTGTCGCTAATAAATATCTTTGAAAAAATCCCAACATCATTCTACCTGCTGAAACAAAAATCATTATAAAGAGGCCTCCTGCTAAGATAATAAAGCGGGAGGAAAATAGTTCTCTGTCAACAAAAATTCCGACAATAATGATCATGAGACCAAGCATTGTGGCCCGAACTACGCGATAAACTTCACGTGTAGTTCGCTTTGTTGATCTAATATCGTAGAGTCCTTCAAACGCATATATAAGCACAAAGAAAGCAGCGATGACAAGCAATACCTCAACAAACTGTCTGATTGAAAATTGATATTCAATCGATTTAATTTCTTGTATTCCTTCTGAAGCACGCCAAATATATGCTGCGATACCTGCCAGCACCACCATTATATAGTCAATCGGCACTTGCAAGGCGCTAAAAAATAATTCGGATTTTTTCATAAAATATTTCTATATTTTGTCATTTTAAAACACTTTAAAAGTCCATTCAAATGGCACTTTGACAAAACTTTAATGATCAAATTATATCATTTTGAAACCATTTTGGCAATAAAAATAAACAATATTTTCCGCTTCTGTACTTGATATATTTAAGGCAAAACAATCATTTTTCTACACTTTTTTCCGTCTATTACTTCTTGAATATAAATTCAAATTGTTTGGAAGATATGTCAATTTTTCTCTGAGTCAATGTGTTATCAATGTCATATTCATTATCTAACCAACTGTCACAGCCATTTAAAGCACACTCTTTTATTTGATTTTTAAAATCAGCTCCTAAATTTTCATCATCATTAAATCCCAATGTAACATTTTCCCCGATTATTGTTAAAGGAATTGCTCCCTCAGTTGAATGCTTCTTGGTGAGCTTAGAGAAAACATATCTGGTTATCTCATCGCTACTATTTGATATTTCGAATCTCTCTATTACCAAAAAAGGTATTTCTTTTTCTAATTTCGAAAGAAATTTATTCTCATCTCGACAATGAGGGCAAGTATTAGAATAAAAGAAATACATTCTAACAGGATAAACCTCTGTAGTCTTAATTATCTTCTCTCCCCTTAGTTGTTCTTTTTGTTTCCAAGTAAAAAGTAGGGATGTGGCGCCAATAAAAAAAAGTAATACCACTGTAAAACTTATCAGAAAGTTCTTCCTCACTTTCATTTTTGCATACTTACAAATAAGTGACTCAATTATATCAAACAAATCGCTCAAGGGACAATCCAACAAAAAAACAGACCTTGCGGTCCGCTTTTGATTTAGTTTCACAAACAAATAAGCTGGATTCTGTTACTCCAAGGAGTTGCAATTATTTATCTACGTTGAATGTTTCCAAGCAACTTTAGCGGCACTTTCCGATTTCTCGAAACACGGCCTTGCACCAAATAGGGTTTACCACAACCTGTTGTTGCCAACAAGCGAGCTTTGTAGCAATCATCGGAATGATTACATCAATGCACTTTTCACCTTTGGCTAACGCAAAGCGTTAGTTAGTATTGTCTCTGCGGCACTTTCCCTTGTTTATTATTACTAATAAACCGATCGGCATTACCGATTATCCATATTGTTCTAAAAGAACAATGGTGTCCAGACTTTCCTCTTTGAACAAGTCAAAGCAATTGCATTGCAAACGAAACTATCCAAACAATAGCACTTGTTTGTGATTTTGTCAATAAAAATACTACACTATCTCTTGAATTTTTTCCAAGGCTTCACGAGATTTTTTTGCATCTTCAAATTGCTTTCTTTTTTGTTGTGCCTCTTCAATTGAGACCATTATTCCTGTTTGTCTACGATCACATCCCTCTGGCACATGACCAGATATTCTTCGATCCCCGTCATCGAGTGGATTATATCTATATTTGCTTTCAACTGACTTATCGATTGTGGACTGAATCCACTCCTTGTCATCGTTGTTTTGAATCATGTCACGTGCTGCGTACGCACTATCAAAAGCGCTGAGAATAGCGGCTTCTCCAGGATTCAATTCTATCCCAAGTTCCGCATATTCAGTACTTAAATCTTTATCTTGTTGCTTAAAAAATGGAACTGCGCTACGAATCGCCATAACCTTCCGGATGCCTTTTGAACTTGCCAGGGAATACATATCAGCAGCCAAAAGAACCTCCGCAACTTGGTCACCTTCCTTTGGACGAGAATGTTCAATCTGATCGAGTCCTTTCTCTTTAAGTTCCTCATTAACCATACCCAACACATCACTCATAAACCCTGGGTGAGGGCCCATATGTGAACGAATTGCTCTTTGTATATGTGCAACTTTATCCTCTAGATCATCTTCTCCGAGTTCATCCTTCAAGAGTTGTTGTAATTTCTCATTGGAACCAATCTCTTCAGCAGCAGATTCCCCATGATACACAAGAGTGAAGTTCCCAATACCGGCTGCCCATTTTGGTGGCGTATCTCCTTTACTTAAATCATGTAAAATTGCGGACACTTCTAATTTAGCCAACTCATCTTCATTCAAACCTCTTTTAATTCCCTGTTCAATGCATTTATCTAAAATTTGCTCATTATGTTCTTTAAACGCTTTTAGTTGCTCTTCGGATTGAGAAAGAGTTGAATCTGGAGATTCATACCTCCTGCCAACATAGTCAATCATGTCAGCAAATTTTTCTTTTACCTCATTTTTCTCTAATCGAATCATCTCTCCTAAATTATCCTCTTCTTCGTTTATAACCTCTGGACTAGGACTATATTCAAATGGCTCATTTTCTAAAAACTCTGACCTACCACCTTCAAAATTAAACATTTTTATTAAAAGCTTAAATTTTAGAAATTGTTTTGATTAATTGTAGCACCTATGCTGTTGTTTTTCAAAAAAACACTGACTTTCGCCAGTGTTTTTTTATCCCATTATTACTTTAAAAGTTCTTTTTGAAAAAATTCTTTGATTTCCTCTCCGATGTCATCTCTTTCAACTGCATATTTTAAGGAGGCTTTCATATAATTCAATGGATCACCTGTTGTAAGCCACTCACCATTTTCTACTTTCTTTGCAAAAAATTTACCTCCTTCTTTAATGTAAGTCTGGATTGCATCTGTGATCCAGATTTCATTGCCTTTCCCTGGAGGAGTTCTTTTCAATACATCAATAATTTCTTGATTCAAAATCATTCTTCCAAATTGAGCGAATCTTGAAGGCGCTTCCCCAATTGCTGGCTTTTCAACAACATCTACCATTTGCATTGTTCCTTCTTTTAGTTTCACAATTCCATATCGATCAACTTGGTCCTCAGGAACCTCTTGAACTCCAATCATTAGATTCTCGTTCTTCTCGTAATCCTCAATCATTTGTTTTGTAAAAGAAATATCTGATTTCACTAAATCATCTCCCCAAACAAAAACAAAAGGCTCATCATCAACCAAGCTTGCAGCTGATAAGACGGGAACGCCATTTCCATATTGCGGAGCTTGTCGAATATAAATATAATTAGCCATTCCAGCAATTCGCTTCACTTCTTTCAGATAGTCATCTTTGCCTGCTTTTTCCAGGTCATTTTCCAGTGCCCAACTATGGTCAAAATGATCTTCAAGTGGCTTCTTATCCCATTTAGTTACCATGATAATATCCTCGATGCCAGCTTCTACTAACTCTTCTACAACAAGTTGGATAATCGGTTTATCCACAATAGGCAACATCTCTTTGGGCATAGCCTTGGTTGCAGGCAAAAGTCTTGTTCCGCTTCCAGCAACAGCAATGACAGCTTTTTTAATTTTCATTTTTTGCTCAATTATTTTTTAATCAATACTTTTTATTATATCTCAAGATCCTAACTAAGCCAATCTTTTTCTGGCGATAACTTTGAGTTCTTCATTGAACTCTTCGATAGCCTCGTTGATAATTGGATCAAATTTTCTACTTATCCCTCTTTCTTTAACAATTTTTCCTGCCTCTAGTAAGGAATCAAATGTTCCCGCGTCTAGATAAGCACCCTCGAAAGAGCTAACGGTTAATTCTTCTTTTTTAAAATAAAAGTCATGAAGCTCAGTGATTTCAATTTCTCCTCTCTCTGAAGGAATTACCTTTTTAGCAGCCTCACAACACCTATTATCATAAATATAAAGACCTGGTATTGCATAGTCGCTAATCCATTCCTTCGGCTTTTCTTCAATCTGAAGAACCTTGCCTGCATCATCAAACCTCACAACTCCATATCGCTCTGGATCTGGAACCTTTACAGCGAAGATGTGTCCTCCTGACTTAAAACCTTTAATCTCTTTTGAAAAATCATTTTCAAAAATATTATCTCCTAAAATCATAGCTACATTATCAGTTCCAATGAAATTTTCCCCAACTATGAATGCATCAGCTAAGCCTTTTGGTAATTTCTGAACTTTAAATTCAATTCTAATTCCATGTTTCTCAAAAATTGTACCCAATAAATTCAAATACTGTCCTGAATGATCAGGTGCGACAATCATCAGAATATCTTTTATTCCAGCCTTAATCAAAGTGTTCAGCGGAAAAAAAATCATTTGCCTGTCATAAACTGGCAAAAGTTGTTTGCTTGTAGTCGCCGTAAGTGGAAACAACCTTGTTGCAGTTCCACCGGCAAGGATTATACCTTTCATCTATTTTTTATTATTATTAATATTCCATAGATTAAGCTTAATATTTTTAACTATTTTAATCAACCCTTAAATAACTAGCTTATTTATTTTTGTAATATCTTGAATTAAATAATAAAAAAACAATTTCACATTGATTAGCTACAGCCTCCAGAAAAGCACGCTCCTCTTGCTGAAATTTTTTCCTTTTAGAGTTTGGGATGGTAATAAAAGCTTTTACATAAAAATTTTCCACATCAGAGAAAAAAGTCGCAAATTCGCCCTTATTATTCTTATCTCTTTTTATAAACCTCTCTACTAACTCTTTATTCCCAATTATATTTTTGAGCTCCTTTCCTTTAGTGCTACTGACTCTCTCGACGTGTTCGCTCAGCATTCTACCATTTTGCAAGTTTACAATTCGAAGCGTAGCGTATGATTCATCGGTCATTCCACAAACAATTCGCAAGAGCTCTGAATATACTTCGATTAGTTGACTCTTTGTAGAAGGAACTTTCATTTTCTCGAAAATTGATTTAATCATTGAGACTTGAACGTTGACTTTACCTAGATATTCCAATGCATTCAATAATTCTTTTTCCTTTTTCTCTAATTTTGTATTCAATGTCGTTGTTTCATCTTCGTATCTTTTGTTCTGTGAATCATAATGACGAAAAACAACGATAAGAGCAAAGAGTTCTATTGTTAGAAACACGCCCTCCACGGCTTCTTCTGAAAGCAAAACAGTTCCATTTTTAATAAAAAATGGAGTCAATATAATAATGCAGCATAAGACTATAAAATTTAAAACTAGAATGATCTTAGCCTTTTGCAAGTGAGTGAAATACATAGCCTTTTTTCTTACTCTTTTAATTCTTTATAAGTTCCTAATCCTAGCAATGTTTTTCCTTTTGGTCAACCGAAAAATGTCAGCAAACACCAACAAAAAATGCTTCTATTAGACTTCTTTATATTTTCACTCTAAGCAAAAAAGGTCCCTTGATTTCTTTGTTAAATTCAACAAGAAAAAATTCATTTTTCCCTCCATGAGCTGAGTCAATCTCCTCCTTTTTATTATTTTTTATATTCAAAGCTTTCACGCTAATTACTTCGTTGGGAGTGATGATTTCAATTTCATCCTCTGTTCTCAAGCGGTTATGTATGAATACCCTTCTCATATTGCTACTTTCTTGGTCTTCACAAATTCCAGCAAATTCCCAACTAGCAGCAACCGCTGAGTCGTTAAACAAATGATCAGGATCCTCTCCTAGCAAAAAACCTTTTCCGTAACCTCTGTTGGCAAGTTTATACAATTCTTTTTTTGCAAGTTCAATCTCTTTTTGATACTCATTTTCACCCTCATAGTAAGCATTGATAACTTTTCTATATGCGCGAGAAACAACTCCCACATAAAAAACACTCTTTGCTCGTCCTTCAATTTTCACTGAGTCAATGCCAGCCTCAATCAGTTCAGCTACATGCTCGATCAAACACATGTCGTAACTATTAAAAAGATATGTTCCGTGCTGATCTTCTTCTATTTTTATATTAAAGCGATCTTTATCGTCAACAACTTCGATTCTTTTGCTTACTGTTTTATATTTCCAACGACAAGGTTGGCTGCAATCTCCGAGATTAGCACTTCTATTTGTCATCCATTTCGAAAGAATACAGCGACCACTATATGACATGCACATCGCACCATGTACGAAGCATTCCAACTCCATTCCTGGAACCTCTTTTTTAATCTCTCTAACCTCCTTAAGTGTGACTTCTCTTGCTAGGATGATGCGCTCTGCTCCCTGTGCTTGCCAAAACTTAACAGCTTCCACATTTGTCACATTTGCTTGTGTTGAAATATGAATTGGTGTATCCGGCAATTCTTTTTTCACAACTTGTAAAACACCTGGATCTGAAATAATAATGGCATCAGGTGCGATTTCTTTAACAAATTTTAAATGCTTAGGAAGTTTTTTCAAATGCTCATTATGGGCATAGATATTTAAAGTTATATAGAATTTTTTTCTTTTTTTCCGACAATACTTGGCGGCCTCTAGAATCGACTTTTCATCAAATTGATTTATTCTTACTCTAAGCGAGAAATTTGGAATACCAAAATATACCGCATCTGCTCCAAATGTAAAAGCAGTCTTCATTTTTGCTAAGTTTCCTGCTGGTGCAAGCAATTCTGGTTTTTTAACTTTCATATTCCAAGTGTTTTACTTTTACTCAAATCAACTAAACAATGCTATCACCTTAAAGAAGATAACTCAATGTACTGAGTGACTTAAAGAATCGCATCCTTTTGTTAACTCCACAAGCTCCTTGTGTAATTCCTTATTTGCTGCAACCATCGCCATCCCAGGTCGCCACTCTTCTCCGGCATGATTTGTAACTTTACATCCAGCTTCTGCTAACAATAGCACAGAAGGCGCAATATCCCACAGTTTTGTATTGAAGCCTACAATCCACTCCCTTTTTCCCTCTGCCACACATATTGCATTAAAACCAGCACAACCAAAGGCGTTTACCCCCATACGAGTATTCACAGCTTCACCTTTTTTAATCACTTTTTCTCGTAAGCAAATTTCTTGAGCCAAAACAACGGAACTCATTATTCCACGTGAACTTGTCATTTTCTCCTCTTTGGAACATTGAATCTTAACATCATTCACAAAAGCACCTTCGCCTTTCTTTGCAAAAGCAAATTTGTTATATACAGGATCAAAGATCGCGGACATCTGGACCTCCCCTTCCTTCATTAGGGCGATCATTACTACAAAAATTGGGATCCCGGTAGCAAAATTAATTGTTCCATCAAGCGGATCAATCACCCATGTATATCTCCCATCACATTCTTCATTATCTAATTCTTCTGAAATAATTCCATCGTTAGGAAAAGTTTTTTTGATTTTCCTCACAATAAAATTATTGGATGCTAAGTCAGCATCAGTAACTAGATCCAATTTATCATCTTTCGTATATTCGATTGCTGAGTTCTCAAACTTTTCCAAAACGATACTCCCTGCCTCACGAACAATTTTCCTTAAAAATTCCTTTCTCTCCTCCATATTATTCTTTAAAAAATTAACCTCTTAATGCAAGTATATCACACCTATAAATACAAGTTTGTAAATAAAAACAGGCACTGCCTGATAAAACTTTATTGGGATCCTTTTTCTGTCTATTGATTCTGTCATCTCAAGACCTCCTTTGAAGTACGTTTCCATTACTTGTATTGAATACAAATACCGCTAAACTTCGAATTATTATACCATATTTGACATTTCCCACAAGACACGCAATGATAGCTACAGACATTTTAAATAATTTTACCCTTTAATATGAAAATTGGAATCGTAGGACTCCCAAACATTGGAAAATCAACCTTGTTTAAGGCTCTAACTAACATTCAAGTGGACATTAATAATTATCCATTTTGCACTATTGAACCAAATATCGGAGTTGTCGAAGTTCCAGATAAGCGACTTGAGGAACTTTCAAAGCTTTCAGGATCCAAAAAACTGCTCTATGCCACAACAGAATTTGTTGATATCGCAGGACTTGTGAAAGGTGCTGCGGAGGGTCAAGGACTTGGAAATAAATTTCTACATAACATTCGAGAAGTGGATGCGATTGTTGAAGTTGTTAGACTTTTTGAGAGTGAAAACATCACTCATGTGCACGGCCATATTGATCCTAAGAGGGATATTGAGGTTATCAACACCGAACTTATCCTGGCTGATATGGAAACTGTGCAGAAGCGACTTTCTGCCCTTGAACGACAAGCAAAAAGCAACGATAAAGATGCTATTAAGCAAAAAAATATTGTCTCGAAACTAAAAGATATCTTAGATGAAAATAATTTAGATAAGGTTCATTCCTTTATTTCAAGTTTAGGAAAAGATGCTAGTTTAATTTCAGACCTCCATCTACTAAGTTCCAAACCGATTCTTTATGTTTTCAATACTAGCAACCCAAAAAACATCTCAGCTGAAATCAAAAAGTATGCCCTCGCAGAAATTGAAAATTTTGTCGCATTGGATATCAAAACAGAGGAAGATATTCTGGAGCTCACTGATGAAGACATCAAGGAACTAGAGTTGAAGTCAGAGCTTTCCGAGCTTATCACAAAGAGTTATGGCATGCTTGGACTTATGACATATCTCACAACTGGAGAAATGGAAACAAGAGCTTGGACAATTCCAAAAAATTCCACTGCCCCCCGAGCTGGTCGTGCAATTCATGGTGATTTCGAAGAAAAATTTATTCGTGCAGAGATTATTGCATTTGAAGATCTTATGAGAGTTGGTTCTAAGGTGAAAGCAAGAGAGACTGGACTTTTACGAACGGAAGGCAAGGATTATATCGTACAAGATGGCGATGTTGTTGAATTTTTAATTTAAACTCGCCCTCTCGCTCGGATCTGTTAGCACTCATTGCAAGTCACTCAAAGGATATAAAAAAATACCTAGAAGATATCTTCTAGGTATTTTTTTATATGTGTCCTGGGAGGGATTCGAACCCCCGACCTATGGATTAGAAGTCCATTGCTCTATCCAACTGAGCTACCAGGACAAAATGATTTTCTAAACTTTTGAATTTGAAAACCTTTGCCAAGGATAACAGAAAAAAATCCAATAGTCAAAGGTTTTAGTTAAAGTAAAAACCTCTTTCTTAAGGACTTTGAAAACTAATTACCTATATTAAGAATTACATCCTTCAATGAATTATTTTCACTTTGATCACTCGGTGTTTCAGTCTCTACTTCCACTTCTTCTGCTTGAATTTCTTGTTGCTCCTCTATCCCTTCTGGCAAAATATTTTCCTCTTTTTTGATAATCACATCATCTTTTTTATTAATCTCCTCAATTACGCTTTCATCTAAAAGGTCAATAAACAGCTCTCTTTGGTTTTCAAACTTAGGAGCATTGTTGTAATTATTTCGATACTCCTGCAAAAGAGTAATGGCTTCCATTGTGTTTTTTTTCATACCATCAAAATCCTCTCGTTCTCTCTCAATTTTCTCCATCACAGCCATTGATGGCTTCGGCTGGTAAACACATTGCCACCAAATCCAAATAGATACCGCCAATACTGCCCCAAAAAACAAAACAGTAAAAAACCAAGTTTTTGTTCCTAAGAATCTAAGAAAGTTGAATAGGCTATTTTTGGCTATTTTGAGAATATTTTTTTTCTGGATCATTTGTTTTCTTTGCTATCATTTTTAGGAGTGAATGAAAGTATAATTTGACTTATCGTAAAATCAATTGGCACTTCCTCTGTTGCTCTTAGGGAGCTACTGAATCTATCTGAGGAGTTCCCAACACTAATTGATTCAATTTGAAAAACATATGTCATATTTTCAAGTTTGTATAGAAACTCAGAGAACTGCTTATAGTTGCCCCTAACCTCTAATGCTAGGCGAACTTTTCTTTTTTCTTTTTCCAATTCCTCCAAACGTGCATTCTCTTGCTCTTCCGTTCCATCACTGGAAGCTTTTTTTGCTCTTAATACAGAGAGTTGAGATATACTAATTTCATTTCCAACATCTCTAGTAATCTGTTCTATGTCCTGAATAAAAATCACCACTGATTCTTTTTTTATCAATGCATTCTCAACAAGACTCTGGTCTTTCCCAAGATTTTCAACCAACTCAACGAAAACATGAGATTGGGCAGCGTCACTTCTGATTGCATCAAACATAATCTTATCCTCTTCAAAAACATCCCTTGTTTGATAGACACCCTTTACTATCGGTTGTATTATAAAAAATATCAAAGAAGCAGCTAGGGCGATACTAATCAAGATTGATATTATGAGAACTTGCTTACTTTTTTTAACACTGTTCTTCTTCATCTAATTTTCGAAAAATTATTTTAACTCCATCTTAAAAGAAAACTCTGCATTTGTCTCAGATACAAAATTTGAAATTGGTGAATCAACGCTTTTAAATCTTTGATCCTCCATTAATCGCTGTTCTAATATTAATAAACTTTTTCTCTCAAGCGCCACCCCGCTCAAAACAACATTCTTATTATCCACCGATAGTTTATTTAAAATGATACCGTCTGGAATCATTTCACTTATCTGGGAAATAAGTCCTGTGAAGTTCCTTTTTTGCTTAAGCCCACTTTTAATAGTCTTGGCGCTATAACTATATTCACGAAGGGAGTCTTGGGCGACTTTAGTTTGTTGATACTCCTTACTATTTTCAAAACGCAAAATCTCACTTTCAACAAAATCCTTCTCGATATTAATCGTGTATCTAATGAGTCCAAGAAAGGTAACAAAAACACACAATGCTAAAACTGCCATTACGCCAACTCGCATAACAACTCCTATGTACTTTAAATTTTTAATTTCTTCTCTTCTTTCCGTCGGAAGAAAATTAATCGAAATATTCATCTTTGCATCCTCTTAAGGCTAAACCAATCGCAGTTATATAACTTTGTGCTTTTTCTTTTGAAATTGGTGGAATTTGTTTTTTAAATCGCAAATTTTTCCACGGATCACCCTGAGCAACATCTTTCTTGAGATATAGTGCTACATATGAAACAAGCCCTTTTAGATTTGAGCCTCCTCCTACTAAAACAACTTTTTCAACTCTTTTGTCATCAATAGCCAAATTCTCATCATAGAAGGTTATTGTTTTGTTTATTTCCTGAATTAAGTTTGAAAGGATTGGTTTGTAAATCTTCAGCGCTTCATCTCTTTCTTTCTTATTAGATCCTAGGCCGATTTTTGTTTTATAGTGCTCTGCTTTTTTTAGGTCGATACCAAATTCCTTTGAAACAACATCTGTAAATAATTTCCCCGAAATTGAACTGCTGGAAGAGAAGACAGGATACCCATCTCTGTAAATAAAATAAGCAGTACCGTCAATCCCTATGTCAACAACCATTGTAACCTCATTGTCATCAACTGCTAAAATACTTCTTTTGGATGCCACTGAATCAGCCTCTAAAGCGCTAACTGTCAAACCAGCCATTTCGAATGAAAAAATTAGATTGTCAACAATTTTCCTCGGTGTTGCAGCCACTAAAATATCCATGTCCTTGGCTCCCCTTTTTACAATTTGCCAATCAAAATAAACTTCATCGACAGAAATTGGGATATGAGACTCTAACTCCCAATGAATAGCCTCGTCTACTTCAATCTCTTTCATTAAGGGTAACTTAATAACTCTCAAAAAAACCTTATCCTCTGGCACAGAAACAACAACTGACTTACCTCTGATTTTTTTCCCTGAGACTTCACCCAGAGCTTCTCTTAAGATTGCAACAAATTTATCAGTCTCTTGAATTTCAAAATCAACAACTACCCCGGGAGGTAAAATTTTTCTACTCCAACCACGAATAATATCCTTGTCGTTCTTGCGTTCTATTTGAAAAATCTTTAAATCACTATTGTTAATATCCACAGCGAATATCTGTGGCTTTGAAAAATATGAAAAATATCTTTTGAATGAATTGCTTAGCATCTTTTATTTCAGTTTCGGTTTATAAATCCTCCCACAAATCCAGCTCGTAAGTAGTACCTGTTGGGAAAAATGGAGGTGGTGTGTAAAGCAAGTTGTTGTCGAAAAATAAGTTTCTGGTTGCATACCCAGTTCCATCAGTCCATGCAAATCCATACCTATGATTTGTGGCAATTGAACCATATACAGTTATCGTATTTCTCCAACGGTAATTAGAAAAACCGTAGTAATTCCTTCCCACGCGACCTTTCTGTGCTAACAAAGCGGCATCAATTTGAAGAAAATTCTCAGAGTAGAGACCAACTGAGATATTATTCTCTGCGATTAAACCAATAACTTCTTGACCATCGGTATGAGTGTACCTAATATCATTATTTATATATATATCAGTTTCAATTACATCAGAAGCTAAATTAGCAGAGGCTATAGTCACTCTAGCAGTATCTATCGTTCCATCAACCCATGCATTGTCTTCGATAAAAATTAAACCATTCGCGGGAATATCAAAAACTTCTGCTGCAGATTCACTAGTGATATTATAAGTGGAACTACCACTCGTATAAACCAATCTTTTTTCTAACTTGTCATCAACACGCAAAGTAATGTGATAGCCTTCGATAGATTCTTCTTGCGTGTTGCACTGCCATTGCCACCAAATTGGTGGACCAACCCATTGCCAACCACAAACATTCTTTTCATAGGTGTCGCCACCAAAATATAAACCGTGGTCTGTGGCTTCTGATTTGATTAAGGCCAAATCAGTTGTCACTCCATTAAAATCAATAGCTGGAACTGGGAATTTTTTGCCCGCCAAAAATACTGCGCTCTCATCTCCTTGAGAAGTCCAAACCCCGGGCCGTATCACTCCATTATCGGGGTCCACATAAGTCACTACAGATGAAGAAACTTGGTTGTTAGCGACACCATCAAAGCGAATGCCTCCATTTGAATGGATTGGTCCCTGAACATTGGTTCCGCCACCGAAGCGCATTGCATCATTAGCAAGCGCAGCAAATTCACTCCAAGAAGCTCTTCGAAACCTAACTCTCACAGACCTTCTAACTCCTGGATGTTTATATGTCCAACCAGTTGACTCAACAGTTGCAATCGTAGAGTCAGCACTTGGAATCGCAACACTTAAACTATATTTACCCATTGCAATACCTGCATTATCATTAACCTCTACCTCATATGGAGTTGTTGATCCATAGGCAGTTCCTGAATCCCAAAAACCTCTAATTTGTTGCGCATTCTTACCATCTAAGTTATGTGCTAAATACCACTTATAGAAATAAACGCCACTTTCTGCTAATTGCAGGGCTTGTTGACGAGAGATCTCATCAGAGCTTCTTCTCTGAGCAACACTGACAAAAACCAAAAGACCCGTCAACAATGTTGTGATAACTGCTGCAGTAACCAAGGCATATGCCGCAATGAAACCACCTGATGTATTGCGCCTAGTTTTTTTATTTGTTGTTTTTTTATTCATCCCCTTTTCTGGGTTTTGTTTTGTAGCTACAGATCTTCTATCTCTTTCTTAATTATACACAAGAAAGGTAATTTTCTCAAGAGAAGAAAAAGTTCTTGAAAGTATAAAAACAGTCTAATCACTTAAGACTGTTTTTATATCAAATCTTTATAAAAAGCTTACAAACCAACCTCTCTCCATCCCTCCCCACAAGCACGAACTGCGCGACATGTTGTGCTCGGACCACCAAACATACCTGAACAAGACCAAACCCACCTATTCCCAGTCGGATTAGGACCCTCTATTAAAACACTGCCTGTGCCACACCAACCAACTGTTGGCGCATCACGACACCAAATATCTGTTTCCGCAGAGCCACATTTTCCTTCAATTATACACTTTCCATTTTTCAATTCAAAATCTGTATCACAAAAATATTCACATTTATCGACAGTTGAACACCCTTCTACAAGCTTACGTGGAGAATCTGAACTAAGACCAGTGTCATCCCCCAGACACATATTCGCGTTATTAGGGATTGCGCCAATACATTGAAGTTCATTTTCGATAGTAATTATATCAATCGGAACAATTTCTGAACAAGTTACTCCGAATAAGTCATAGTTAACTAAAACATCTCCTGTATTGATAGGCATTCCAGTCCCCACACCTCCAGCTTGATTATAAATCAAATCAAATTCTCTATTCACACCATTCAACATTGATCCCAGATTATTCCAATATATATTGCCATTGGAAACACTTGAATAGTTTGGAGCAGCAGAGATCAAGCTAAATTTATCGGCATTTTCTCTATAAAAAGTCGCTTGCACATTGCTAGGTCTAAAAGGAATTAGGATATCTTCAATAATCTCAGTAAATATTGCTGTTAAATCGCTTACATTGGAAGCATAATACGCACCCTCTTTATTACCTGACTCCTCTGCTATCTTTTTTAAAGTAGTACTATCTGCATCCTTTCCAATGCCAACAGAAAAAACAGTTGTGTCACTCCCTACACTTTTAATTCCAAAATTAATTGGCATTCCAACATTTTGATTTCCATCTGTTGCAATCACAATAAATTTTTGTGCATCATTATCAGCATTAGCTTTTAAATGATTAGATGCGGTCATTAGGGCACCACTGATATTCGTTTGTCCTGCGGAAGGAAAACTATTGATCGCATCCTTAACTTTATTATAATTTGAAGTTAAAGATTGATCGAGCGTTACGTTCGCATTGTATGTCACTAACGCCAAGCGATTTTCTGAATCAGCGCTTGTTATAAAGGTATCAGCAACAATACTTAAAGAGTCCTTAGCTGCATCAATTTTTTTTACACCACTCTCCTTGTCCTCCATGGAACCTGATCGGTCCATCACTAATACAATTTCAACATTCTCACCTGCTTTAAGGTCATCTTCTCCTTCAGCTGTTATTAAAAGGTGTGTTTTAAAGTCATACCCAGCTGGCACAATTGTTGTAAATGGGTCGCTCGAGTTTGCTCGCTTACCAGAATAAATAAAACTACCCGAAAAATTACCCCCACAATCACCTGGTGCAGCTGATGCACTGGAAAAAATTGCAAAAGAAAACACCAACAAGATCAACGAGGGGCAAGCGTTCTTAAGATTGTTTTTAATTTTATTTTTCATATATTTTTTATACATGTAACATACAATTTACAGAAGATCATTCTTCTGTCCCCTCTTCATATTCAATGTCCACAATAATATCATCCACATAAATCAGATCATTTTCAATTTCAGACAATAAAACTTCGACTGGAAGCTTCACTCCTACATACATTCCCTCCTTTAGATCATCCAAACTTAACTCAACTTCATTCTCATTATCCTTCTCGCTGACCTCGTACCTGAGAATTCTCCCAACCCCCTCTTCATCAAGTTTTAATCTAACACTTTTTGTTTCATCTCCATAAATATTAGTCTCGACTGTCATAATATTGTTATTTAGGGAAATTATCTCCCCAAAAACCTCTTTTACAACAACATCGATAGCTACTTTTTCTCCTTTTAAATCAGCTTCCTTAGAAGGATCGAGATAGCGTCGGACTGTGCCTACTTCAGATGGAATAGTTTTTTCATTTTTCTGAAGGTCCATCAATCTATAAGCCTTTATTGTAGTCATCACTAGTCCAAAGGCGATATATGTCATGAGCAAAAGTCCGATTGTCCCAATCAAGAACATCGATAGCGATTTGTAATACGCTTCATCTCGAAGATTCTTTTTTTTCATTGTTTTTTATTTATTTTTAATACAAAAATTATACAATAATATCCAATCTTTTCGGACCAATTACTCTAAAACCATCGTTGTAATCAACGTTAAGTTCAAATTTTACACTCCAACTCGAACCCTCAACATCCTTATACTTAACAGGAACTACAAATTTATGCTTATAATTTTCATCATCCAAGACACCTTTTTGCTTTAAGTTAGTGCCATACCTAAGCTGGACAGAGTCATTGCTAGCAAGGATATCAACGCTCTTAAGTTTGTGTTTCTCTTTTCCAATCTTAAAGGTTCCAATTTTAACGTCACGAGCTAGACCATTTCCAACGTTGATCATCTTTAAATCTGTATAGGAATAGAACTTTTCTGGCTTATCCTTTTTTAATATTAAAAAAATATCATTTACATCTTTATCAGACCATTGTAAGCGCAGAAGAGGAAGCTCTGAATATGTCTGTTGTTTTCTGATTAATTCTTTTTGGGCCTTGGACTCCAGAAGGGTAAAGAATAGAATAAAGGCTGTTGCAAATGGAATTAGAAAGGTTAATGCTTGTTTAGCGAAATTGAATGCTTCGGTTGTCGTTCCTAGTGTTTCCATTTTATTTTTACTATTTTTATTTTATTTTCGCTAAAACAATAGTTCTGCTATTTTAAATTCAATCAAAAAAGCGCTGACTATTTTAGTACTTTTTATTATAACACAAAAACTTTAGGGAAACAAAAACGCCCCCTGAACTCAAGGGGCGTTTTCTAGTTAAAATTACTTCCTTAAAAAGATTTGGTAAAGTTTCCTACCAATCCAATACACTATTGTAACAAAGAGTATAAAAGGAATAAATGAAGGAATAGTAACAATAATAAAATGAATTATTGCATCCACAGTATCTTGCGATTGCTTCTTAAGGTCATTAAAGGCTTTTTTCATAACCTGCACTGGTCTCCAGTCGTCACTTATAGGAGTAATTTCTATATCTTCACTAATATTAATCGTTATTGTTGACATATCAGTCTGTGACTCAAGATATTTAATCTTACCCTCTAATCTCTCAATGTCACCTCTCACACGAGCAATTTCTCTTGAAACGCTGAGCACATCATCAAGTTTTCCTGAGCGATCCAAAAGACTAACAAATGTCTGTTCTTCAGCCTTCTTGTTTTTCAATTGCGCTTGCAAATCAACATAGCGTTCTGTGACGTCCCGCCCAGAGGTTGACTCACTGACAACTTGAGTTGCAACGGTTTTTAATTCTACTATAGTTTTCTGAAAGTTATCGACTGGAATCTTCACAGAGATTGTTCCAGTTTTAGAGCCACGACGATATTCATTGAAATTACTTGAAAAGATTTCGCCTTTATTCACTGAAACAATTTCTGTGATTTTTTCAACTGCACTATTAGTTTGTTCGACTTTCAAAGTTAAGAAACCATTTTTAATAACCCTTTTCTCTGGTACTGAGTTTTGTATTGAACCTGAGGATCCAAGGGGCTCTTTATCCGCTACAAATCCAGCAGAATCAACCTCATCGCTTGCAAAACTCTCTGACATAGCCAATTCTGTTGGTGCTGACATCTCCCTTACAGAATTCAGTGCGATGTTTTGTTTTACTTTTTTTACTCCAAGGTCGACAGAGTTCTTATCTAGTACAACCGAACTATATATCTCAAAAAGAATTAATAATACTACAATAATTCCAAGAGCTTTAAATAACTTTGGAAGCCCTCCTTCTTTTAGTCTTTCTAACAATTTTCTCATGTTTTTATTTTTAGCTTATTAGTTTAACCTTTTTTTGTTTCTTATGAATAATAAAGGTTATGGACAGACAAATTATTTCTACAAACTAACTTTGTTATCGCTGGAAGTATAACATTTATAAGAAAAAATGAGAAGTTGAACCAGACTTTTCACTAATATTTAAGGTATTTGCCATTATTTCAGTTTCTTAGTATACTAAGAAACTGAAATAATACACACACTAAAAAATAACAAATTTGTGATGATAAAAGTCGAGAAAATTTCCAAATCTTTCGGTTTTGTGAAGGCCGTTGAAGATCTTTCATTTGAGATTAAAAAGGGCGAAATTGTAGGTTTTTTGGGTCCTAATGGTGCTGGTAAAACAACAACAATGCGAATGCTGACAGGATTTACATCTGCGGATTCTGGAAAAATTACTGTTGACGGAAAAGATATTGAGGAAAACACAATGGAAATTCAAAAAAAGATCGGGTACCTACCTGAAAGCAACCCTTTATATAAAGATATGCTGGTTATGGAGTTTCTTAGGCTAACAGCTGATTTAAACGGTATTAAAAAGGAGAAACGTAAAGAAGCTTTGGATTTCGTTGTTAATGCTGTTAATATTAAAGATGTTTTCTATCGACCCATTGGTGAACTTTCAAAGGGTTTCAAACAAAGAGTGGGTATCGCTGCTGCACTTATTCATAATCCAGAGATAATTATCATGGATGAACCAACTGAAGGGTTAGATCCGAATCAGAGGAAAGAAATACGTGCTCTAATTAAAAAACTAGCGAAAGATCATACTATTATCATTAGCACCCACATTATGCAGGAAGCTTCTGCTATTTGTGACAGGATGTTGATTATTAATAAAGGAAAGCTTGTAGCCAATGGAACAACTGAGGAATTATCCTTATCAGCAAAAAATGAACGCTCTTTGACACTTGAAATTGAAGGAAAAGGAATCAGAAAAGAACTCGAAAAAATTTCTGCTATCAAGGATTTCAAAGATATTCATATTGAAGATAAAATCACAAAACTTTCAATCACCACTGAAAAAGCGACCAGGATTCAGCCTGAAATTTCCAAAATTGCCAATAAAAATAACTGGATTATCTGGAAGTTAGTTGAAAAAGAACAAAACCTTGAGGATATCTTCCAAGACTTAACAAAAATACTCTAATTGAAATTGAATAAAATACTAACTAAAAAGAAACACTGAAAGATATGAAAAATATAATTACAATAATTAAAAAAGAGCTAGGTAGTTATTTCAACAACCCAACCGCCTATATCGCACTTGTCTCGTTTTTACTACTTTGGGAGTTCCTCTTTTTTAAAAGTGTTTTCCAGGTAGGCGTCGCCTCCTTAAGTAACTTATTTATGCTTTTGCCTTGGGTCTTCTTACTCATTATTCCAGCTCTCACAATGGGGACTGTCGCTCAGGAAAAGGCAGAGGGCACCCTTGAGCTTCTCTTGTCACGCCCCCTAAGAGAAAGTGAGTTTATTATTGGAAAATTTCTTGCAAGTGTAATCTTTCTAATGATTGCAATGCTCTTCTCTCTACCGATCGCGATGTGGTTAAATTCAGTTGGAAATTTAGATTGGGGTGTTTTCTGGGGACAATATATTGCAAGTGTTTTTTTAGCATCAACACTTTCTGCTTTAGGGATTTTAATCTCAAGTCTCTTTAAGAGTCAAGTTTCAGCTCTTTTAGTAACTGCTGTTTCTGGTTTTTTCATTATCATAGCTGGACTTGAGCTGGTAACATCACGCATTCCTTCAATGTTAATTCCTTTTTTCGAACAATTCTCTGTACTAACACATTTTGAGTCAATGTCGAGAGGTGTTTTAGATCTGCGAGACGTTTGGTATTTTATTTCCATCGCCATTGCCTTTCTTGTAATTGCGCATTTATTACTTTTGAAGGCAAAGTTTGGAAATCAAAAGAAGGTTTATCGAAACTTCCAGCTTGGAACATTCCTGCTCGTTGGAATAATTCTAATGACAAATATTATTGGGGCTAGGATCCCAGGAAGAGTTGATCTGACAGAAGAGAAGGTATACACCTTAAGTGAAACAACAAAAGAAACTTTGAATAGCTTAGATGATCTAGTGGAGATCACTTTTTTCACATCAAATAAGCTCCCCTCCCCACTTCAACCAACTCTACGGGAAATAAAAGACGTCTTAAAGGACTATAAGACACTAGGAAAGGGGAATATTAAGCTGGAAATCAAATACCCATCTGGAAATGATAAAGCTGCCAAAGAAGCCTCCTCTCTTGGAGTTGAAAAGATTCCTTTTGATGTTATCAGGGCAGAAGAAAGGCAATTGAATTATGGATATCTAGGGTTAGCTGTTGCTTATGGTGGTGAACATGAATCACTACCTTTCATTCAGGACACTAGTGATTTGGAATACCAATTAACAAGTTTTATTGTGAAACTGACAAGTGAAAATAAAAAAACTGTAGCCTTCTTATCTGGTCATGGAGAGAAAAGCCTTACGGAAGATTTACAAATTCTCAAAAGAGAACTTTCAAAACAGTTCAAGGTTACGACAATAAATCCAGAAAGTCTTCAAGAGGAAGCTTCTTTAACGAAAATTACTCCAAAAAATACTGATGAATCAGCTATCGAAACACCACGGACGATTAAAATTCCTGCAGAGGTTGATGTCTTGGTAGTTGCTGGTACAAGCGAAGAGGTTTCAGCTCAAGAAAGAACTGAATTGAAAAGATTTATTGATGAAGGTGGTAATGTATTTTTCATGATTGACAACATCATGGCCTCCCCCGAGGTTGGTGTGGCGAGAGAAATTCCGACAACCTTGGCGGACTTTGTTAAAAAAGAATTAGCAGTTGAAGTCAAAAAGGATCTTGTGTATGACCTACATTCAAACGAGATTGTTCAAGCTGGTGGTGGCCCATTCCCAGTGCGTATCCGTTATCCTTTCTGGGCACGCACAGTCTCAACACAAGAAAATCTCCTGATTACCAAGAAAGTGCAGAGTCTGGTCATGCCTTGGGTTAGTTCAATTTCAATCGACAAGACCACCGCAGATGAAAATTCCATCGAGATCAAAGAACTTATCACAACAACTGAATCTGGTAGCACTCAGAGCGGACAATTTGACATCAGGATTGACCAAGAGTTCAACTCTTCTAACCTTGGAGTTAAACTGCTAGCCGTTTCAGTCTCCAAGGATAACTCCTCTAGGTTTGTGATCACTGGAGATTCAGACTTCTTAGTTGATAGATTTACTAGTGGATCATCGGGGAATTTAGCATTTGGGATGGAGTCAATCTCTTGGCTCGCCCAAGAAAAATCACTTTCCGAAATTCAGTTTAGAAATCAAACTGACCGTACACTTCAATTTGAAGATGAAAACCAGCCTAATATTATTAAATTTTCAAGCCTTGCAATCGCACTCATCGTGCCGACAGGTTTTGGAGTCCTTCGAATGACTAGAAGAAAAAATGCGAAACAAAGATCATATGAAATATAAACAATAAAAAATAACTCCATGAATCCAAAAAATATAAAATTATTAGCTATTGTTTTTACCGGACTTTTAGTGATTGCAGTTTTCCCTTGGCTTAAGCAAAAAATAACTCCAACGAAAGAAATTGCCAGTAAATTCGAAAATATCAGTGTTAATTTTTCTCAATTTTCAAAAGAAAATACCGAGGAAATATCAATTAAACAGGGGGACCAAGAAACCGTCCTATCTTTAAGGGATGGGGTCTGGATGGTGAACGAAAAAGAAGCCTCTCAAGAAAAAATAGTTACTCTTTTTCAAGAGTTCAACCTTGCGAAGGTACAAAAACAATCTTCAAAAAATAAAGCTAACCAAGCAAAGTTCGAAGTCAACCAAGAACAAGCAACTATTTTAACAATCACATCTGATAGTAAAGACACTGTATTCTTTATCGGAAAAAGTGGTCCATCCTTTGATTCCTTTTATGCAAGGAAAAAAGAAATTGTCAATGTGTATTTGGTTGATGGAAATCTAAAGAACATCTTATCAGTAGACGAAGTAGCTTGGGAAAAAGTAGACGAAGTAGGTGATGTAGAAATGAATGACATCCCTCCAACACTTGAAATGCCTTAAAGAATTATATCTTCCTATAACAAAAACTACCTCTTCTGGGTAGTTTTTGTTAACATGCTTTGTCTCAATTTTGATTTTTCTAAAAAATTAAATTGAAAAAATATCCAATTAAAATAATTCCAGTTGCCACTGTCCCAAAAAAAGCAGCTAGAAGTGGGAATTTCATTACTTTTTTTAAGATCAATGCTTCAGGCAAGGAAATACCCACCACAGCCATCATAAAAGCAAGTGCTGTTCCCAATGGGATCCCCTTATCTACCAATGAATCAATTATTGGAATCACGCCGCTAGCGTTGGAATACATTGGGACCGCAAGTATAACTGCGATAGGCACTGCGAAAATATTGTCCTTGGTGATATATTGCTGAAAAAATCCAGATGGAACATAGCCGTGAATTGCTGCACCAAGCGCCACCCCAACAATTACGTATAATGCAATTTTTCTCACAACTATGAAAGCTTCACTCGAAATATTTCTAATAATCTCAAAAGATAATTTCTTATTTTTATTCACTGCCACAGTTTTTATGCCTGCTTTCTGGATATCTTTAATATAGTCAGTAAGATATTTTTCCATTCCCATTCTTTCCAAAACAAAGCCCCCAACCATTCCAATTAGAATACCTGATGAAACATAGACCGCTGTAACCTTCCAGCCAAAAACTCCTATAAAAATTGCTACAGCGACTTCATTAACGAGTGGCGATGTAATTAAAAATGCAAAAGTTACACCTATTGGAATTCTTGCTCCCAAGAAACCGATGAAAAGTGGAATTGAAGAACATGAACAAAATGGTGTTAATGCACCAAATATAGTTGCGAATAAATAATCCAATCCAAAAAATCGATGATTTGCAAGAAAATTCCGCAATTTTCCAATTGGGAAATAGAACCTGAAAAAACCCATCAGGTGCGTCATGAGTAATAGTAAAAAAACTATCTTGATAACATCAACAAAAAAGAACTCCAAGCTTTCAGCTAAGTGAGTCCCTTCAATAATTCTCAAAAAATCTAACACCAGCCAATTTGCAAATCTTTCTGTCATACTTATTTTTATTTTTTATTTAAAATTATTTTTCTTAGTAAATCCTCCTGCTTTTTAAACTCTCTTCGATTAATAGAATAGAACACAAAAACACCCTCTTTTCTCTCATCTAGCAAAAAAGCATCTCTTAATTTTTTTAGATGATGAGATGTTAAATTCTGTGACAATTCTAAATTTTTAAAAATATCACATACACATGTTTCGCCTTTCTTATCCAGAAAACAAACGATTCTCAAGCGATTCTTATCAGCAATTATTTTCAAAAAACTCTCCAATTCCAGTATCTCTTCGGATGCCTGCTTGTTACACCAACAGTTATCTTTTACTTTCATTAGTTTGTTGTTAAAAAATTATATCAATACATATTGATATAATAGCAAGCAAAGACATAAAGTCAAGTCAGACAATAGTAGGGTTAGCCCTTTGAAAATATTGCTTTATAATTTTATACTCCGCGTAAGATCAAGACACTTTTGCAAGAAAATATTCTATAAAAAAATCTCCTTGGTCTCACCTTCGTTTAAGTCCCAGAATTCTATTCTTCCCTCCTTTTTCCAAAAATTCACTTCTAGCTTGCAATAGCCTCGACCTTTCCTCCAGGATAAAATCAGTTTATGCTTGTCAGTTTCTTGTATTTCAAACTTTCCATTAAAAGCTGAGTATTCATTCCTAAATCTCATCAATTTCATCAGCTTTTCCACAACGGGATTTTCAAGAGATTCTTCAATTTCTGAAAGTGAATAATAGTGTCTCATCACATCCCTACCATTTCCAGTTTCTTTTAAAAGTTCTTCATCATTTTTTCCAGCCAAAAGCCCCACATAATATACCTGAGGGATTCCTGGCACAAAAAATTGGATAGCCCTTGAAATAAGATAATCTCTGTCATTTTCTTTTAGAGCAGAATAATAAGTAGTGTTTATTTGATACACATCAACATTATCAGAGTTAATCCCACTGGCCCGCATTGTTGCGTTTCCACCATTTCTGAAAATATGCTCTGCTAAATCCTTTGATTCTTTTTTATTTAAAAGCCCTTCCACATCAATGACTCCGATTCCATCATGAGTATCGAGTGTTGTTATTTGATTTTCAGGCCGAATCTCAATCCAACTTTTAAGATGTACACTATCTCTTTTGAAAATCGAATGTAATACTAGGAGAGGTAAGCAAAAATCATACACGTAATCAACTCCGTTAGTTTTTGCAAGCTTAACTTGCATCGAATAATGATTATGAATCTCTGGCAAAGTTTCCATTCCATTTTTATGTGAAATCTTTCCCAACCATTTTATAAAATTATAAGTCTGGGGAATCATAAAACTTGTAGTGCCTCTTCTTTTCGCGGAATACCCAACCGCATCAAGTCTCAACAGCTTAACTCCGTTCTTTGCTAAACTTTCGATCCATTTTTTTATCTTCCTCCTGACTCCAGCGCTATTAATGTCAAAATCTACCTGATTTCTTGAGAAAGTACACCAAACTGCCTTTTTTTGCCCACCCTTAAATTCAAATAACTCAAAAGGACTTCCTAGTCTTGGACGATATATTTTTTGTAAAACAAATTTATTCACTCCTTGCAAATGAAAGACTAAATCAATTCTTCTAGCAAAATTCACAGGTCCCTTAAAGAAAGTTAAAAGTTTTCTTATTTTCTTATCAATTTTCATTAAATCAAGTCTTGATGAGAATTTTTCAGTTGTAATAAAAAAATTTTTAAACTTTGACCTCTGTCCGTTTTTTAAAAAATCTTGAAATTCCTTTGATTCACTGGAAATGTGATTAACAACAAGGTCTGCAACTAACTCTCTTTTGTGAGAAATTTTTTTGATATCATCCCAATCGCCAAATGATTTATCAACTTCGAGATGAGTTAAAGGAGAAAAACCTCGATCAGCTGATGATGGGTAAAATGGTAAAATATGAACTCCTTTAATTTCTCTTTTGAAATATTTCTCCAAAATAAGATCTAATTCCTTAAGATCTTTCCCTAAGCTATTAGCGTATGTAATTAATTGAATTTTATTTCTCATTCTACCTAAAAAATTAAGTTAGCTTAATAAAAAAATAAATAGCAACAAAAACAGTAAAAATAAATTGAAAAATCAACATCGACATTGAACCTAAAAATGTTCCAGTCCCTGCTCTTAAGGCATCTTTTACTTCCTTCCCTCCTAAAATCTCTGCCGTTACTGCTCCTATAAAAGGACCAATGAAGATTCCTAGCGGAGGAAAAAATAATAATCCTAACAAACCACCGACTAATGCGCCCGCAATTCCACTTTTAGTTGCGCCAAACATTCTAGCCCCTACGATTGGAGCGAAATAGTCCATAGCGACTAAAATCACTGTAGCAAAGCCAAACACAACTAGCGAGAAAGTTGGAAAAATTTCAAAGCCTTTCACGAAATATAAAATTAAAAGCGCACCGAAACTCAATGTTGGGCCTGGAACAGCTGGGACTAAACTACCAATAATCCCGATCAAAACCAATACAGTTGCGACTATTAACCAATACTCCATTTCTTAAACCTACAAGTTAAATAAATTCCAATTCAAACAAGCTACCAATTAGATACAAAAAAGCAATGTTTTGCAATATTAATAGCGGAATACCAATAGTAAAATACCATTTTTGCGTTTTGTGTCTGAATGCAAACATTCCCAAATAAACACCGATGCTGCCAAAAAATGTTGCCATAAAAAACAACATTCCTTCTGAGATTCTTCTTCTATTGTGCTGTTTTCTGGAGCGATTTTTATCAAAAAACATCAACATAAAAGCGCTTAAGTTTATCAAAATGAAAAAACCCAAAAGAACAATAAGTTGTGATGACATTTTATTTTATTACTTTCAATATCTAAATTCTAACACATCGCATATTATTACCAAGAGCTCTACGACTTCATAACTTCAACCACTAGACCATTGATCACAAAATCATCATCCCTTGTTAAATAAATTTGCTGATGAAATTTTTCTGTCGATTTGGGAGATAAAACAATATTTCCGTCATCCGTATACTTCAAGACTTTAACAGTGGCCAATCCATCGATGATAGCAAGTACGATCTCACTTCCATCACCTTTGAAGGATTTATAGTTAGGATCGATTAAAAGATAGTCATAGTTCTCGATAGTTTTCCCAGCAACCTTCGCTAAGTTAAGCGAACTCCCGGCAGCTTGGATTGCAAATAGTTTTTTGCGCTTCCCCACACTCGAAAACCTGTTTTTAGAAATTTTCAACATTCCCTCCGGACGATTTTCAGCTACCATACAAGGAGTTCCGCAGTTAGCCATCCCGAAGATTGGAATGTTCACAAAAAATTCCATTTGTCTCTCAATAATTTCGATACCATATCTCTTGGAATTTCTCTTTATATAGCCCAATTCCTCAAGCTCTTTTAACCCAAGAGTAATCGACCTTGAACTCTTCAAAGACAATCCTTTGGAGTTAACAAGCTCCTTTAGTTCACGAATAGAGGGCATCCTTCCGTTTTCTGCATTAAACTCTTTCAATGCTTCTAGAAAAATTTCCTGCTTTTTGTTTAAAATTTCCATGGCAATTTTTTACTTTTTAATTTCTTTTTGTTTACCGTTTACTTTGTTTACTTATATGTTTATATTACATCACACTTCCGATTTTGGCAAATTTAAAAACGCCCTTCGGCGCTTTTAAATAAAATTCTATGTTTAAAATCAGAATAATTTCTTGATCCAACCAAACAAACTAAAGGATTTGTTCTTTTTTTGCAAATATCCTCTGCGCTCCAAAACTCCTTTTTTTAAAGCCTCAACTCTCGCCTTTAAAGTCTTACCTTCGGCCATTTCCAGGTAATCATCGCTCAACATTTCTTCGACTTTCTCTAAATCCATCTCCTGTTTATCTAAATAAACAAATGTGGCATCTAATTGTGATTGATTGAGACCAAAAAAGAAAACTTTTAAACGATTCTCTTTCTTTAGCTTATTGAAGCCGACTTGAGAGAATTGCAAATTATCCTCATATTTTTTAAGTGAAAGTTTGATCTCACCTTGTCTTTCTATTCTCTCCTCTTTCCTTTTTTTTTCTTCTCTCGCCTCCCGCTCTTGTCGTTCCTTCTCTTCTGCTAATTTCTTCGCTTTCTCGTTCTCGTCCTCCTTGTCATCTTTTCTTGTATCATCCTCTTCGATTACATTGTCCTCCTCTTCTACGTCATCTTTGAAATAGCATAGCTTATAAAGAGAACCACTTTTGTTTCCGCTCAAAGAATTCCCCTTTAATTCAATTGAATCACGCCAATATGATTCCTTGGTTGTTCCACCCTGTGTTTTCTTGCAATTGACTCCAAAACTAGAGTTTCCTGTTATCTTATTTCCCGTAACATTAATATCTCCTTCTTCATCCATATCCTCATAGAATTGTGCAGCAATCCCGCTAGCCTTATTGTCCTTAATAGTGTTTCCAGATATTATTACGTTGGCTTCACCAACTATAATCTCGATTCCGCTTTCTCCGTTTTTGTAAATATTGTTATTCTTAATAACACCTTTGATCTTTGAGCGAAGATCAAATCCTTCTTCGTCATTTTCAACTATCTCATTCCCTATAAATTCAATCTTGTTACCTCTTTGCACATATACCCCTTTTCCGGAGCCATTCTTTATCTCAGAGTTAATGATGACTAATTTTCCGCTACCAGGAGCAATATCGACCCCAATTTTTTCAAAATCACGAATCACACATTCCTCAATTTCAACATCCGCATCCGCAGCGACAGAAACGCCCCTGCGACCTCCCTTAACCGTGATATTTTCAATACTAGAATCATCATTCATATAGATAGTTCCTGAAATTTCTACATCATCAGAATCTTTTCCAAATAATTTTATCGATTTTCCTATAGTAAAACCGCCATCATATTCACCATCTTCGATGTACACTTCCTGAGATCCACTCTCTTTATTAGCTTCTTCGATTGCATCTTCAATTTCTCGAAATGGTTCATCCTCGCTACCATCACCACCGCTTGAAGCTGATTCATCAACATAAAAATCATAGCTTTTTGCATCAACAAAAAGAGGCGCCAACAAGAATAAACCTATAACAATGATGGTTTTAAATTTCACTGAAACTATATTAAAAAATAAACCTGCGTCACAAGAGCAGATGTAAAATGAATTATTAACTACTTTCATAATAAAGCTATTCTAAGGAAGAGTCAAAGCAAGTAATTATATTAAGCAAAAACAGCTCTCTTCTCTTAACGATATAGATTTTGAAAATAATTCCACCTCTAAAGAGGGTGCCTAGTTGAAGTTTTTCTCTAACGCTTTCTTCATTGCTTCAATTTTGTCTGTATAAACCCAAAGTTCTTGAATGCTGGCAGTCCCACGAATCTTTAAGAATAAACCGCTTTTTATTTTAGTGATCTTTAGAGAATGTCTCCCACTTTTAATCCCGTGTTTAATAAAGCCAACTGAAATTTTTTTCACCTCAGTTTGCCGACTTAAAAAATCAATAATTTTCCCCGCAGCAGGAATCACGGTTGTGTGACTACTCGCCATTTTTCCTCCAGCTCGGTGCCCTTTTGACATTTATTTCTTATATATTTTTATAGACAATTAGAATATTGAAACTCATTTCAACATTAGTTATGCTGCTTCTTTTACAGTCGCTTTCCTTTCAAATTTTCCCCATCCCACCATTCTTCCACGTAAAATTGTAAAAATTGCTTTAATGGCAACATAATACATCAATTGACGATAATAAAATCTTTGTAGTGGCAACCAGACTATAAGCGTCCAATTCTCTTTACGCTCCAAAATAAAAGGAATGATAGCTGTTAACAAGTCAATTATTAAGAAAAAGACATAGAAAAAGAATATTTTTTGAAATGATTGCGCCGAAGAAAAATCAATTGGATGATAATGATTTTGCCAAGTTGCCCAAAGAATAGAAAGGATCATCATAAGATCCATTAATGGTGAAACTAACGGGAAGATAATTTGAAAAATTAAAACATTGGGGATTGAAAAAAGTCCTAATGCCCCGTATTTCTTCCTAAACCAAATTTCACGATGCTTCCAAACTGTCTGCAGTGTTCCATACATCCAACGAAAACGCTGTTTGACAAAATTTCTGGTACTATCAGGAGCTTCTGTAAATGCTAGGGCTTGGTCTTCATATGCTATGCGATGACCATTTTTAATAATTGAAAAAGTTAAATCGGCATCTTCTGCTAAAGTATCACTGGAAAACCCTCCAGTCTCCAAAATTGCTTCCTTCCTCCAAGCACCAATAGCTCCTGGCACAACATTAATGCAGTTCATAATCTCAAAAGCCCGACGATCTAAATTTTGACTAACAATATATTCTAATGCTTGCCATCTTGTTAAGATATTAATCCGATTTCCCACTTTAGCATTTCCGGCTACTGCCCAAATCTTTTTATCAACAAATTTTCTAACAAGTTTTTTTATTGTATCAGGCAAGAAAATGGTGTCGGCATCTAAAGTAACTATTATTTCTGCATCTGTTTTTAGTATTCCAAAATTCAAAGCTTCCGATTTTCCCTCGTTCTCTTTTGTGAAAGTTCGTACACGGGAATCACTAGCAAAATATTCTTTAGTCTTTTTGTATGTTTGATCATTGGAACCGTCATCCACAACAACAATGTCTATTTTTGAATAGGAAGAACTAAGAATTGCTTTAATCGTTCTAATAATAACTTTTTCTTCGTTATATGCTGGGATAATAACACCAACTGTTGGACAATACGAATGTTCGTATTCTTTGAACCTCCCATGACGTGAATGCACCCATTGAATAATCGCCAGTGTCCCAATAAACAAAAAACGCATTGTGCCCAAAACAATACCTACAAAAAATGTCAGTCGCATAAACCGATTAAACCAATCCATTAGAAAGATTGTTGCTGAACCTGACCATGTTATAATTTTCTCATTCGTTGAAACCTTTGGCATCAAAACATCTCTGTCGGTCCCGATTAGATTTGCTACCGAAACAATTTCAAATCCTTGCTCACGAAGTCCAGTTATTATTCCAGGCAAAGATTGGACTGTTTGCTCTCTGTCGCCGCCACCGTCGTGCAACAACACAATATTTCCATCACCTCTTTTGGCAGACTCCAATGTTCTCTCTATAATAACTTCTGGCCCAGGAGAACTCCAATCCTTCGGGTCAATGTGCATTGCGACAGTATAATACCCTGATTTATTCGTGAAAACTAGAGGATTAATTTGATCTGGAGTTTCCGGCTCAATATCCTCAGCAAACGGAGGTCTAAAAAGAATGGTTTTTCTACCCAAAATGCCACTTATCAAGCGCTGAGTAGCCCCCAACTCAAAATCTAGCTGCTTGTCTGATATCTCAGTTATGTCAGGATGCGAATATGTATGACTGCCAATTTCATGCCCCTGTTCAAATTCTTGCCTAACAATGTCTGGATTGAGATTTGCGCTAACACCAATCAAAAAGAATGTTGCTGGAACATTATGTTCCTTCAAGATGCTTAATATTCGAGGCGTATACTTTGTGTCAGGACCGTCATCAAATGTTAAAACGATTTTCTTTTCATTGTTTTTCCCGCCCCCCCCATCGCGTTATTACATATGGTGAGGGGAATTTTTCAATTTTTTCATTTTTTATCAAACCAGATTGCTCATCAAAAATCAACTTCCGAAAACCGTCCTGTGGAACACTTGTAACTTTAATGACCTCCCCTGAACTATTATAACTGATATCATAACCGTACCTAAGGGTTGTTAAACTATCAGCACCTAATTTGTTTAGTCTTTCTCTGTTAGAAAATGCCTGCCAAACAGAAGGGTCTTCTCCACCTAAACGCCAAAGAGCAAACCCATAAGGAGAGACCGTTCCGCCTAATGTTTCCGAGGTAACCATTTCATTAAAAACTGTCACCCCGTCTAAAAACCAAACATGGTGAAGCTTTTCGTTCTCATCAACATAATCAAAGGTGGGATTAAGGGAGGTCGGGTCAAAGCTTATTTCTGCGCCAGCTTCTTTCGCTATAGACATTGTTTCTTGAAAAATTAATTCCTTCCCAGATGTCTCGTTATCAAACCAGTCATAACCATATGCACCCAATGCAATAACATATTCATTCATAGGAGCTTCTAATAAACGTGCTTGTAGACCATTTACTATCCAATCATGGGAGGCAATTGCTCCTTGAGTTGTACTAAAAACAACATGCTCATCATATGCCATAAGAATTAAAAAATCGCTATACTGAGATAGAATCTTGGCATCAAAGGAATCATCGCTTAAGGGTATACTCTGAGAAACTTCTAGGTGAAGAGGATGAAATTTATCATAGAGTTCTTTCATGAAAGATACTAGGTTCACTTGTTGATCTGATGGAACAACTTCAAAATCTATACTTATCCCATCAAATTTATTTTTTCTAACAAATTCCAAAAGAGCCTCTATGGTTTTTAAGCGTGAGGCAGGAGTGCTGAGCATTGATGAGAGCCTATCGACATCCCAGCTCTGCGTGTCTTGATTGTAATTGTTTATAAGTGGGGTGACTAACAATTCAGGGTGAGCTTTCTTTGCAAAACTGAAAGTTTTCTCTTGGGCAGTTTGGTCATTAATCAAAATTGGATTCATGTCATCACCTAAATGAAGCCATTCGGGGACAAGTTGGTCGATGTTTTCAACATTCTCTTTTAGAGAAATAAAGCTGTTGTCATCCCAGTTAACATAAAAGCCTAAAATTTTTGTTTTAGTCGTTTTGATAGTACTGAGTCTATTGGGACTTAAGTTCTTCGGTAACTCAGGGACTGGTGTAACGCCCGGAATAATCGCCGGGGTAGTTACTGAGAATTTTTCAGCAGAAGCCTTAGGTGTTATGGACTTAGGGATGCTAAGAGATCTTCTATAAACGGTTTCGTTGTCAGCTAACCCTATCTGAGGAAGTGTTGGCCCCAGGATAATGCTTGCTACTGTTATGCTGAATATCGATATTAAAAATATCGATATTCCAACAATAGTCCGTTTAGAATAGAGCCATCTCTTGGGACTATTGGAATAAAAAATTTGGTTGTTTCCATTTCTAGCCATAGTTATTGAGCATTTATTTCATAGCTACACACACCTTCAATAAAAGTCTGTGTTTTATCTTCTCAGAAAAGAAACAATCTTGCTAATTAGCAAAACGATAGAATTTGATTTATCTTAACTCTTTAAAAATAAAATAGCAATATTAGAGACATAGTGCTTCTCAAGTTAGGAAAATTGTTCTAATATAAAAATATTAATGGTTGGCAAAAAATCTGATAAAAAAGTTTCTGTTTCATTAAATTGTTTTCTTAAGGTTATGAAAAAAATATCAATAATCATTGTTCTACTTTCAATTGCTATTTTGGGGATTATCCTAGTTAAGTCTCTCAGTAAACCCACACCAAACAAAAGATTGCCCATAGCAACAGTTGAAAAACCAAATCAATATAGAGATAATAATACGCCACTGAACCACTTCCAAATCCACGATAATATTACTGCCACAATTTTCTGGGTCGGAGAGAGGGCTTCTTCCAGCAACTCTTTTATCTCTAACACTGAAAGTGCCTGGGATGAAGATTGGAGCAAGCACTTCGGCGGAGTAGACGACCCAGAAAAAAGAGCTGGTTTTTATCCAGCAGAGTTTATTCCCAAAGAAAATCCTTTCTATTTTGCTCTTCCCTACAATGATCTCGATGATGATGGCAATCGAAAAAAAAATGCCAATGAAGTTGTTTTCTGGGAAACTCAAGATTCACTAGAATCTCACCAGTCAATCCTAAAAAATAGATGGGCGAAGATTATTGCTAATGACAAAGTGGCTTATGGACAATGGGAAGATGTTGGTCCTTTTGGAGAAGACGATGAAGTGTATGTTTTTGGCAAAAAAAATCCGAAAAGCCAGAAAAATGATAATGCAGGAATTGACCTGTCTCCAGCTATTAGCGATTACCTAGGACTTAATGGAAAAGAAAAAGTTAGTTGGCAATTTATAGAAGAAGAAGCTGTCCCAAAAGGGCCTTGGAAGGAAATCATCACAAAATACTAAATAAAAAATCACCAATTCAATTGGTGATTTTTTATTTAGTATTCTCAAGACAGAGACTCCTATTTAAAAACATCTTTCTTCTTTTCAAAACAAGATATCTTATCTTTTTAGCGTAGTTCTTTTTCCATAAAATTAATCGCCTCCAGTGTATTTTTTTGTGTTACAAGTTTCCTCGCTTCATCAAAACTCTTCCAACCATATTCGCTAAATTCTTCCGATAAAGCTTTGTCGCTTGGTTTGAAGCGCTCCTTTTCAACCTCAATAAAACACCAAAGGTCATAATGTCTTTTGCACGGTTGTTTTTTAGGATTGTCTATCTCAGTTATCGTTAAAAATTCTGGATCTCCAATTTCAAAATATTTTCCATCCAAATCCCACTCCTCTCTCATCTCTCTTTTCACTGCGTCTTCAATCATCTCATCTTTGTCAAGATGACCACCATTAAAAAGCCAAAGTCCTGACTTTTTGTGATGTCCGATGAAAACCTCTTTTGTTTCCGCATAAAAGGTAGCAAAGTAAACACAAAAATGTGAAAGGGAATTCTCTTTAATTGAAAGTTTTCCTTTTTTTATTCGTTGAAGGTATTGTTCTGTAATTTCTTTTGGGAAATTTCCAGTTTGTAATAATTTTTCTAATTCTTGAATTAAATTTTTCATTGAATTTTTCTTACTCATAATTTTCTATTTCTCCGTTAAATAGTATGGAATTATATACTTATCTTAGGCTATAGAGCTTCTAATTGCAACAAAAAATCATCATTCCTCTCTTATTGAATCAAAACCAAGGATCTTAACCTAGTAAAAAATAAAAGGGTATACTGCTATACTATTTCTTACTTATCCATTAATACGTAAATTGTAGGTCATATTTTCAAATAACAAAAAACAGTCTTTTGAGTGTTTTTCAAAATAAGCTTTTTTATTCTTTTTCTTGCAATAAAAACATTAGGCACTTCTTATGTTTTAGTCAGCTTTTCCGTCTAGAAGCTTTCCCATTATCCAACCATTAATAAAAGAAAAAAGTAAAACATAAATCGACACAATCACTGAGAAAGCTGTTCCAAAATAGAAAATCATTACTGGCAAAAAAGTTGGATTCACATTTCTATTGTTCAAAAATGCAACCAATAAAGAATCTTTCACTCCCTGCTTTTTAAGTTCTCCTAAGAAGGGGAAAAGGACATAGGGAGGACCTGAGACAAAAATTGAACCTGCGATGGCATAGAACCAGCCTTTAGCTCCTGAGTCTTTTCCTAGATGTTTTTGAATCGTTTCTGTCTTCACAAAAAGATTGACAATAAACATAAATCCAAACACGAAGAGCAGAATTTTCACAACTTTGAAAAATGTTTCAGCAAATTGCAAAAATGCAATTCTTGCAAAGTCAAAATCAAACACTGCTACAAAAAGATATAGCAACACCACTGTTATTAGAAATTTCCACCCGGCTGGAATTTCTTGAAATCTATTCTTACTTCTCATCTAACTTAATATCTTTAATGTTGCAATTGTCAAAACTGCGATTATAATAGCTGAAATAAAATTCAATAAATTTCTCAACACGGCAAACTTTTTCCCAAAAGCTCGAATTTCAATCGGTAACATTGCAACACCAACTGTTGTCCAGGCAAGAATAAAAGCAGTAACAGCAAGCAAACTCACACCCTCTTTTAATAACTCCCCTCCAGCCACATAGCTGGTAATGGGAATTCCAAAAGAAAAACTCCCTAGGATTGCTCCAATAAATGGATCCAAAAAATAATTCCCCGTAAAGATTTTTGAATATTCTCCTTGAAAAGCCACATTCATCAAACTAATAAGTAAAAGAACTCCCAAGATCATTGGGAATGCCATCTTTATAGTTTGAATTGTCTTTTGTAATGCTTTTTTCATCATCTAAAGTATACATCAGAAACAACAAAAAAACAGCCTTTCGGCTGTTTAAACGTCTTTGCAATTTATCTTATGTCTATCATAATCTTTAGCGATTAGTCCAAAGCGCTATGCATCTCTCTATACTCTAGAAAAGACGACTACAGGTTTGGAGTTACGAGCCCTGCTATGCTCGTTGATTCTTCTCTACCGAAGTAGAGCTGACCATCTTGATTAAACCGGCTTTTCAGGCGCCTCTATGAAAATGAGTACGCTTTAAAGAAAAGTTCTTTGGTTTAATCTATATCTCCCTAGAAAGGAGGTGATCCATCCACAGCTTCCGCTACGGATGCCTTGTTACGACTTCACCCTTGTTACCGATTTTACCGTGGTCCCCCCTAATTGGAGGGCCTTCGGGTATCCCCGGCTCCCTTGGTGTGACGGGCGGTGAGTACAAGATCCGGGAACGTATTCACCCCGCCATGGCTGATGCGGGATTACTAGCGATTCCAACTTCATGGAGTCGAGTTGCAGACTCCAATCCGAACTGGGACCGGCTTTAAGGGATTGGCTTGATCTCGCGATCTCGCAACCCGTTGTACCGGCCATTGTAGCACGTGTGTCGCCCAGGGCGTCTAGGGCCATGCTGATTTGACGTCATCCCCACCTTCCTCCCCACACAAAATACACTTTTTGAAAAAATGTACTCAGTGCGGGGCAGTTCCGTGTGACACTTGTAACACACAGTAGGGGTTGCGCTCGTTACCCAACTTAATGGAACACCTTACGGCACGAGCTGACGACAACCATGCAACACCTGTTCAGCACCCTCGAAGGCTATCAATGTTTCCAAAGATATGCAGCTGAATGTCTAGCCCTGGTGAGGTTCCTCGCTTATTGTCGAATTAAACCACATGCTCCACCGCTTGTGCGGATCCCCGTCTATTCCTTTGAGTTTTAAGCTTGCGCTCGTACTTCCCAGGCGGTACACTTAACGCGTTAGCTACAACACTGAGAGGGTCGAAACTCCCAATGATTAGTGTACATCGTTTAGGGCGTGGACTACTGGGGTATCTAATCCCATTCGCTACCCACGCTTTCGTGCCTCAGCGTCAAATAAAGCCCAGTTAGCTGCCTTCGCCTTTGGTGTTCCCCATAATATCAACGCATTTCACTGCTACACTATGAGTTCCGCTAACCTCTACTTATTTCTAGATATAACGTTTCAAGTGCGGCCGCAGAGTTGAGCTCTGCGATTTAACACCTGACTATTATATCCGCCTACACACCCTTTACGCCCAATAAATCCGGATAACGCTTGGAGTCTACGTATTACCGCTGCTGCTGGCACGTAGTTAGCAACTCCTTATTCATAAGGTACAGTCATCTAAATTCTTCCCTTATAAAAGCGGTTTACAACCCGAAGGCCTTCATCCCGCACGCGGCGTCGCTCGATCACACTTTCGTGCATTGTCGAATATTCTCGACTGCAGCCACCCGTAGGTGTTTGGCCAGTGTCTCAGTGCCAATGTTGGGGGTCACGCTCTCACGTCCCCTACCCGTCATAGCCTTGGTGAGCCATTACCTCACCAACAAGCTGATAGGACATAGGCCGATCTCAAAGCGATAAATCTTTACTCCGAAGAGACTATCAGGTATTATCCCAGATTTCTCTGGGTTATCCCTGACTTTGAGGTACGTTCCTATGTATTACTAACCAGTTCGCCGAGGGTCTAAACCCTCTCGACTTGCATGCCTTATCCACGCCGCCAGCGTTCATCCTGAGCCAGGATCAAACTCTCATTAAAAATATAAAAGTAAAACTTCTTTATTTTAGAAATAGCTCGGAATAGTGAAAAATAAATTTTTCACTTAATTTTGGACTAATCACAAAAAATTGTGATAAGTTTTGTTTGCTTGTCTTGTATTCTTCATTCACCTCATTGAAAAGTGAATAAAATACTATAATAACATAAGATAAATTTTCAAAGTTCACGATTGCCCTTATTAAGCTTCAAAAAACAACCGATTTCAACCCTACTCGATAGAAGTGAAATCGAACGTCTTTTGGAAATATTCATTGCGCGTCGCGCTGTCTTGTTTTCAATTGATGAGTTGCGTCTGTATAGATAATTATTATCACAAACTTCGCTACTTGTCAAAACTTTTCCAAATCCTGTTCTTCGTGGTTTTCTGCCTCCTCTCTCCTTACCACAATTAAGAGGTTATCAAATAAACCAACAACTGTCAAGGGTAAGTGCCACCGTAGTGGCACTTCTATCTGTAATACAGAAATAAATTGATTATAAAGCGTTTATTGCCTTCTCATTAATTGACGAATACTCAGAGTTTTAAGTGGATCTTTTGAGCATTTCATTGCTGAAATATCATCCTTTGTAATTATTTCATTTGAAAACTCAAATTCAATTGAAATGTCCTTTGCACTTAGCTCTGCTTGCCAGTATTCCAATAGTCTTGGCTTCAATCTTTTTAAGATCTCTTTTTGCAATTCTTCCCACTGCTTTTGCTCTGGAAATTTCTCTATTGGATTGATTACACATCTCTTCCTTATAACATCCTTTATTGTTTTATCAAAAACCACAAAAGCTGCCTGATTTTTCATTCCACACTCTTCCTCGATTTGCCAGAGCAATTCTAAGACTTCGTCAAATGTCTTATTTTTGCCGCCCTTTAATCGCTGTTTGTCATTTAAAGACATAACGCTCTCTCCTCTTGCTAATTTAATTCGAAGAACTGTTTGGGGCTCCAAACAAACTACATCTATATAAAGCTATTTTATATCTACAATCTTATATTCCACAATGTTGCGATTAGGAAGAGTGACTTTAAACTCTTCTCCTTTTTTCTTTCCCAAAAATGCTCTTCCAATTGGTGATTCATTTGAAATTTTTCCCTTCAATGGATCTGCTTCATTGGAACCAACGATATGAAAAAACATTTTCTTCCCAGCATTTTCTACTTCAATCTCAGAACCAATTGAAACTATATCCTTGTTACCATTATTTGTTACCACTTCTGAGGTTCTGATAATATTTTCTAATTGGATGATCCTTCCCTCATTTTCTCGTTGTTGTCTTTTCGCTTCAGTATATTCGGCATTCTCACTTAAATCTCCTTGTTCTTTCGCTTCTTTGATAGCACTAGCAACTTCACGTCGCGTGACCCTCTTTCTCTTCTCTAGTTCAGTTTTTGCTTTTTCTAGACCTTCTTGTGTAATATACTTCATAAGCTTCTTTGATTATAATTACGCTTTTGTTATTTTTTCCAAGATTATTGCTCGAAAAATTTGACGTTTTTATCAACTATTCTTGACACTAAATACAAGCCGAATTATACATGAATAGACTTTCAAAGTCAATAAGAGCCTCTTTAAATTGAGGCTCTCTTTTGTCAAACTAACTTTATATTTTTACACCGATGTTATTACCCACTCCCTCACGTTCAATGACTTGATCAACCTGCCTCCTTAATTCCTCAAGAGTACTGGCATTCACCACAGTGTAATCAGCAACAGCGATCGGTCCACCCTTGGCAGTGTTTTCAATTTCTGTCCAATCCCTTTTTTCAAATTCTTCAAAAGTCCTAAGCGGTCGAATTGGTCTATTCTGTAAACGAGAAAAGCGAAGGGCTGGCGAAGAGTAAATGGCAACAACTTTTAGAATGTCACCAAACTCTCTTTTGAGAATTTTATATTCATCCCAACTATAAAGACTTTCAATTAAGACAACATTGCTCCCCTCTTGAGCTTGTTTGATTTTTTCAAGTGACCTAGAAGCACAAACACCCATACCCTCCTCGACTCTTAATTTCTCTCTAGTAATCCGTTCATTGTTTTGATTTTCTTCCAAACCTTCATTTTTCATCTCTTCAAAAATAACATCTCCGAAGTAAATATTCGGCCAACGATATTTATTTTGTAAATAATCGACTACTTCAGATTTTCCGCTTCCCGCCATTCCTACGATTGCGATTATTCTTTTTGGTTGATTTTCCATAATTTTATTAATTATTTTTTATTCACTTTATTTTTGAAAAAACTTTTGAAAAAGTTTTTAATTCGTTGTAAATAGTATAAGCCAATTCCACTTAAAACACCAGTAGCCCTTTTGTTAACTTCACCCTTAAATTCACTTTGAACTAATTTAATCTGCTTAAGCTTTTCCTCTTTATAAGGTTTCTGTCTTTCCATCGCTTGCTCCCAAGCCTTAGCAAAAATTCCCTTTTTCATTTTGATTAGTTATAAAAAATTTTCTAGCATTAAAACTCAATAGACACTGAATTCTGTTGCAAAAATAACATCCATTCTCTGAAGACACACTGGGAGGGTTTCTTTTGAACCATTTTTGAAAACTTCAACATGCTCGAAATGGATTCCTGAAACAGTTATTTCACTGCCAACACCGATTATCTTGATGACATTTTTGCCAATTGAATCATTCGTTGGAAAAATTGCGACTGAAAATTTAACATTTTCCATATGCCCAACATCTTTCATTAACTGTTGTGCATTTTTCATATCCTGATCTGTTGTAATTTTCATTTCACCTTCTTTAAAGTTTCTGAAACCTCTCACCGCAGAAGCATCACTTTTCGGAATAACAGTAAAGTTGATGATATAATCATCCTCGGGGGCTGGTTCATGTTTACTCTCATCAATTGAAAAATTGTTTAACTCACAAACAATAAATTTTTCTTTTCTCAGGCTATTTTTTTTCTTCAACTTATAAGTATAGCTACCTTTGGAAATTTCTGTACCATCCGATGAAATAGTCGCACTCGGTCTTTTATTAACATCTCTTGAGATATTTCCACAACCGACAAGCAACAAACTCAAAAACAATAAACTCCCAATCTTTAAAAGGTTCATGCCTATAAAGTTAAAATTAAACTTATTTATACTAGAACTTCCCGGTGCTTCCAAAGGCATTCTCCCCTCTTGTTGTTTCACTATCAAAGTTTTCAACTTCTTCAATTTCCGGCCTTTCAATTTCTTGAAAAACAACCTGGGCAATCTTTTGTCCTTTTTCAATTTTATATTCCTTTTTATCTAAATTCACAAGTCCGACAAACCATTCCCCTAGATAGTTACTGTCAAAAACTCCGCCCAATGTCTTTAGTCCTTTCTTATGTGAAAGTCCGCTCTTATCCCAAACGAGACCAGCATAACCTTCTTGTAATTTAATAGCGATCCCAGTTTTACAAGATATTCTTTCACCCGGATTAATAACAAGATCTTCATTAGAGAAAAGATCCATTGCTACATCGCCAATAAGAGCAAACTTCGGAATCTTTGCGTCCTCTCTTAATTTCTTAATCTGTATTTTCATTAATTTTTTCCTAAAATTTCTTAGCGCCCACTCGATCAAGCCCCTCAAACTGAATTCTGTTATCTTTAAAAACTTCAATTACCTTATATTTGCCGCGAGTCCAAACATCACCCTTCATCAAAAGTTCATTATCTTTTGCAAGCGGATAGACGTATGCCCCTTCTTTGTTAATCAAGAAATGAGTCGCTTCTAGAATTTGAATACTGGCGATTGGACGTGAAAGTTCTTCACTCCCTTTTGTCTCAAGAAGTGGTACTTCCCCAAACAGCCAATAGTTTCTTTGTTCTCTTTTTAAAAAATCATAGATTTTTCCAACTTCCAGTTTTACTGGAATACATTCCGTTTCCTTTCGCTCACCACTTTCAAAATGAGACATATTCCGAAGCGCTAAATCTGGATTGAACACAACTTGAATTCCCATCGCCTTTCATTATCTTATTAGTTCCAAAAATTCATACTTAAAACCATTATCATCTCCTTCCTCTCTTCTCACTATCTCTTTAAATTCAGAGTAGTCTGGAAAAAAGGTATCTGCTTTGGGCTGATCATCAACCACTGTCAAATAAAGTTTGTCGGCAAATGGGAGTGAAAGATTGTAAATTGTTCCACCACCAATAACAAAGATTTCCTCCTTACTTTCCTTTGCTTCTTTTAAGACATCTTCTAATGAGTTTCGCACCTCACAACCCTCTACTGTATAATTTTCATCCAGAGATAAAATTACATTTTTACGATTTGGAAGCGGTTTTCCGATTGATTCAAATGTTTTATCCCCCATCACCACGGTATGACCAATTGTAATCTCCTTGAATCTTTTCATATCCTTTGGCAAGTTCCAAAGAAGCTTGTTCTCACATCCGATCTCTCGATTCCTCCCCACGACAACAATAATAGAAATCATCTTTTTTTTATTTTAACTTCAAAAATAAACATTATTATCATAACATACCGAGAAAATAACAAAAGATATTTATTGTATTTGAAGAGCAATCTTATTTATTGTATAATGAAAATCACCTCTTTAATTTATTTAAATCAAAAACAAATGCCGAAATTTGAAGACGTTGTCTCGATGAAACCTTTTGATGAGCGGACACCTGATCAGCAATACCTAGAATTGTTAAAAGAAATTCTTGCAAACGGAACAAGGGCAAATCTTAGTGCAAACAAAATCGGGGCAAATGTCGATGCCATAACTCTTATCGGGCCAAAGCCTATGCGCTTTCGGTTAGATAATGGTTTCCCAATGTTAACTGATCGAAATTTGAATCCGAAGATGTCAAAACTTCCTGTAACAATCTGGCGACAGGCAATTGCAGAAATTTGCGCCTTCATTAATGGTGCACGGACCGTGGAAGAACTTGAAAGATTTGGAGTATACTGGTGGAAAAGTTGGTGCACAGAAAAAAAATGTTCGAAAAGAGGGCTTGAAACTGGCGATCTTGGACCAGGTTCATATGGAGCAGCTTTCCATGATTTTCCAACTGCTGAAGGAGAGCCCTTCAATCAATTTAAACATATCGTAGAACAAATCAAGGAAGCACCACAGCTTCGAACTCATTTTATTTCACCTTGGATTCCCCAATACACTGGGAGAGGTGAAGGAAAAACTCAAAAAGTTGTTGTTTGCCCATGCCATGGCTGGTTAAACATTCGGATTATCGACGGGAAATTGTTCCTTAACATGATCCAGCGATCCGGTGATGTTCCGATAGGAGTTCCTTCAAACATAGTTCAATATGCAGCACTTGCGATGATGTTGGCGCATGTGACAGGTACTAAGGCTTATGAATACGTTCATACAATTTCAGATGCACATATCTATGTCGATCAAATTCCAGCAGTGAAAGAAATCCTCAAAAGAGAATCACGCAAATTTCCAACAATGAAAATGAATACTGAAAAGACGAGCCTCTTTGATTTTGGACATAAAGATTTTGAACTTTCAGATTATGATCCACATCCTGGAATCAAGGGTATCCCTGTTATGATTTAATTCTAAAAAATATGACAAAATACAAAGAAGAGGAGAAGAGAGCGTTAATGGATTTCAACCATGCTCGCACAGATGAACAGAAAGACTTGATGGAGGAAATTGCACAAGATGGGGTTTGCCCGTTTTGCCAAGAAAACTTCATTAAATATCATCCAAAGCCAATTCTGAAAGAAAATGCGCACTGGTTCCTGACAGAGAATATGAGTCCCTACAAGGGAACACGGATTCATTTTATTACTGTCTACAAGGACAAGCATGTCACAATGTCCAATGAAATTCCCTCTGAGCACATGGGTCAGATGTTCGAACTTATTAATTGGGCGATTGAGAAACATAAAATTGAAGGAGGAGCAATTCTAATTAGATTTGGGGATTCTTCGTGTACTGGTGGAAGTGTTGATCACTTTCATGCGCATCTTATTATCGGCAATGCAAAAGGAACTGATGAGGGCGCTTTTAAAATCAAAAAGAAGGTTGGTTATATGAAAGCAAAATAAAAATCAGTTTTCAAATATAAAAATGCTTATCGATTGCTTTGATAGGTTTTTTTATTTACAAAAAACAATAAACATGTTATTATAAAAAGTCACAGTTCTTAAAATTAACCTTTTATGTTTTGATTTAAATCAAAGAGGAGTTGTCTATGGAAGAAAATCCTTTAATTTTCTCGAAAGCGATAATGAAAAAGGATAATGAACTACAAAGCAGTCCATATAGATATGTGGGTGTCCTACAAACAAAAGCATTCCACTATTGTAATCTCTTTATCCATTGCATGTCTTTGTTAGAAAAATTGACTAAAGAGTATCCAGGTTTCAAACTTTTCTTTGGATCAAGGATCAAAATCTTTGATGAAATGTCATTTATTCAAAAGGATTGGAGTTGGTATGGAAGGCGCTCGCATTCCTTAGAAGACGTAATTAACCCTGGATTTAAGTTATTTCCTTTTAAGGCTTTCTCCAAAGAAATTATTCAAGCTCTTTGGAAAATCGAAAAAGATAATTGGGAAGTTGAGTTCTATGTCTACGACACAATTCCTTTCAAATCACGGCTCGCCACATTAGCTTTCTATCGCTTCGGAGAAGGAGTTGAACTTAGATCCTCCCACAAACCATTCTCTGAACTTCTACACAATAGAATGTTCATGCAATGTTCTCTTTCAAGAAAAGTAGCTGTGGAATATGGAACGATAGCAATGCAAAAGTTGCGCTGGAGAATCAATCAAAATATGCTGCCTAAGTAGCATCACAAGAGGAGAATAGATGACAAAAGAACTAGAAAAAGATCTGGGCACTCTTGGCACAATCGGAGATCGTGCCAGAACTGCCAAGCAGACGGAATCAATGAAAGAAACTATTGGAAAAGGAAAATGCCCTTTTTGTCCACCCCACACAAGGAGAAAAGGTTGGGCAAAAAAAGTGATTAGAAGTTTTGGGTCTTGGAACTTAAGACCAAATGATTTCCCCTACGATAACCATGATCATCATTTCGTGATTATCTATGATAAACACACGAATGATATTAAAGACATTACGGAGGAAGAATGGGTTCAGTTTGGACATCTCCTTTCTTGGACAATCAAGGAATATTCTCTTAAGGGCGGTGCTGTTGTAATGCGTTTTGGTCATTCTGATTACAATGCGTCCACAGTGCGTCATCTTCATGGACATATTCAGGTTCCTGCAAAAAACCAAGTAGCACTTCATTGGCAAAAAAGCTCTTCTTGTGAAAAAAATTCTTGCCCAGTTTGCAAAGTCCTTGAGGACTACTCTAATTGGATTTTTGCAATAAACGGATGGATTTCAAGAGAATCCAGTTTCTTGCCCCACACAAACAGTCATGTTGTTATAACTCATGATAAAGGTGGGGGTGAGATCTCTTTGCTTTCCGATCAAGATTGGATGGAGTTCTCAAGATTAGTCAATTTAGTGACAGCATCGATGCAAGGTGGTGGAATTATATTCCGTTTCGGAGAGTCAAGGTTTCATGGTGGACATACAAGTGGTTTTTATTGTGAGATCATTGAACCAGATCTATTGGGTCCATCTCGGGCCATTTTCCTGACAGATTCAGAGACTGGCGAGCTAATCTGCAAAGCGACATTTGCCAAAGATTATTCACCGGAGGAGACTACTCGCCGAAAAAAAGGATGGGGCGATTTGGAATTAAATAACAACCTCCGCTCCACAGAAAACAAAAAGTTCCCGACTATCAATGATAGTTCGGGACTTTTTTATACTACAAAAACATAGCGTTATCTCAACACATAGGAAAGTTGTATTTCACAATTTCCATCACAATCTACTTTTTCGGCTTGTCATACTTAGTATCTCCCAATCCCTTCTGTGGTGAAATATCTGCTCGCACAAAAACAATCTTCACACCATTTTCTTTTAAAATAGTCTCCCCGTCCAAAACCCCATAACCTGAGCTATAGTACACCTTCTTAATCCCACTGTATGCAATTTGTTTTGCGCAAGGAGGGCAAGGGAAGGTTGTTACATAGATTTCTGCCCCTTCAAGTGAAATTCCTTGCTTAGCGGCTCTAGCAACTGCTCCGGCCTCTGCATGCAAAACGGTAGAGAGTTCTAGGTTAACTCCCTTATGAGCAGCATTACGTGGATCACCGTTTGCATACGGCGTATGATTAGATGGAACATGCTTATTGTGTTCAATAATAATTGCTTTGCCATCCTTCACAATCACAGCACTTACTCTTCGCCACCAATCTGAGCTATTCTCTGCATCTGCAACTGCAAGCTTCATAATCTTATTATCAAATTCTTTTTGAGACATTTCTAAGTCTGGAGAAATTTCAATTTTGCTTGTGTAATTATGCTTATCCCAACGCAAAAAAATATCGTCCCAAGTAATCTCCTTGTCTAAGAAATATTCTTTTATTACATCTTTTATTACATCTTCTTTGGGAGCAATAATTTCAATCTCTTCCTTTTGAAGGTCTTTTAATTTTTCTTTATTTAAAATTCCAATATTCTCAAACATCCCCCATGATTCAATTGATTTTACGATCAATTCTGGTTTTAGCGCTCTTACTTCTTTATAAAAATAATCAAATTTTTCAATAACTTCCTGCCCAATAATCCATAATTCAACGTCATCCGAATATTTTTCAAAAAATCTCCTATAGCCCTCATGGAGAACTGGAACATAGGCAATTATAATCCTTTTCATCTTTGTTTCTATTTATTTCTTACCCGCTTTTCCCTTTATATCACTCAAAACTTCTTCAATTGTAGCTATCAGTTTCGGTCGTAAACTATTCTCAATTTTATTAGCAGTTGTGATTTGAAGTCTTCTAATTTTTGCGCTTGTTGAGGTTGTTGCTTGAGGATCAAGAACTACAACGTCTCCACAAAGTTTCTTCACTGCTTCCAATTTTTTTGGTGTATACGTCTCTGCAGTCGCAATCAGAGTATCTGGTTTTACAATTCTAATTAGCTCCCATTTTGGGACATTTAACTCTTTTAATACAACGAGGTCAACGCTTTTAAGGTGTTCAATCATTTCCATTCTCTCAGCTTCAGGAACTACTGGACGGTCTGGACCTTTTCTTTTTCGAACTTTCGCATCTGAATCAACTCCAACTATTAATACGTCTCCGTGCCCTTTTGCATTAGCCATATAACGAGCATGTCCAATATGCAACAAGTCCCAACTTCCCTGAGTTAGAACAATTCTAAGCCCCATATCCCTACAATGCTTAGCAGCATTTTTCAAAGCGGTATAGTCAGCAATCTGTTTAGAACCAAAAGTTTTCTCTGCATCAAATTTACAAACACTATCAATTTTTCCTTGCTCTTTCATAATCGTGTCTTTAGTTCCTTCAAAATTAAAGATATAAAAAGAGATCTTTACCCTCTTCTATTTATTAAATGTATTTGAAGTATAGCAAAAGAATTTATTTTTTTCAAAATAAAACTGGGCTGAGAGCCCAGTTTTATATCAAAATATTTTCTTTTGCAAAATTATAACTCTTTTCTTTCAATCCCCAATTCTTCCATAATTTTATCAGCTTCCTTGAGTAAATGTTCCAAATCTTCGGTATTGTCAATTTTCCAATCAGCTTTCCCTCCAATTTCTGGAATATGAACTTCAGTGCTTCTTCTATCAAGTTCTTGGAATTTTTCGAAAGGTATATTGTCATCTGTTTTCTCTCCTCTCCCCGCAACCCTTTTCCAACGAAGCTCTGAAGGGGCTGTAGTATATAAAATTTTTGAATCGGGAAATCTATGTACAAATTCATAATCACTTGGCATTCGTAAACCATTAATTATGACCAGCTCTGCATCAATATCCTCGACTCTTTTTTGAATCGCTCTCGTCAAAACGTCATCTCCGAATCTTTCTCGAAAAACCTCATAGAGCCATGCTTGATCATCTTTTGATAATTTGTCAAAATAGATAGACAAAGTATCTTTTAATGGATCTGAAAATCTCATCAACTTTGCGCCAAAGTTGTCTCTTAAATATTCAGCAACGGTATCTTTTCCGCTACCAGTTTCCCCCACTAGACCAATAATAGTCTTTTTCATTTTTTTTCTAAAGCCACACTCATTAAACTATAAAATAGCAACAAGGGGTAGCTGGAAATTATTAATAGTTAATACAAGAAAATTGTCAAGAAAATTAAACAATTCAAAAACAGTATTAATTGTATACTATCTTCAGAAGAAATCAAGCGTTTTAAAAGTGCTTTTTCTAGTTTATTTTGGTCCACTTTCCCAGGTCAGTATTAAAATCAAATAGCCTACCGTCATCAACATCGTCGAAAAGATCCTTCCCACGTTCAGCAATCCACTCATCTTCATCATCCATCTTAAGTAAACCAATTTCTTCTGTGAAAATATTTTGACCTTCTTTTGTTATTCTTAGGAGCAATAAGTAAGATTCGACTTCATCATCAGACAAACTCTCTCCTTTTTCAAAATCCTCTTCTTTTTCTATTGCAGAAAATTCCACATAAACATAGTTCTTATTTGGCCATAAAAAACTTACTACCTCCCAGGATCCCCTCTTTTTAATCAAAGAATTAGCCTCTTTCGAAAGTTTCAGCATAGTTTGTTGTTCGAATACCTTCAATCCCTCTGTAACAGGTTCATTACTCTCTTCGTCACCAAGATTACTATTCAAACATTTAGCTCTTAAAACAACGAGTTTTTTATCCTCTTCATAGGCATGAACGACTAATTCCCTATCCTCGAAAAACTCACCAAATTCTGGCTTCGAAAAGATTAACCATTTTCCGTCCTCAAAGGAATAACTAAGTTCTTCTCCTCTTTCGGATCCCATTACAAAACCAGTATATTCTTGGAATTCGAGATCATTATTATTAGTAGCGACCTCAATCCATTCTCCACTATCACAATGATCAATCAAGGACAATTCAAATGTAATTCCCTCGTCTTCTTCTTTACTAAATTCTTCGGTCTGCTCCCAGTCTTTACTGTCGATGTCCTCCATTCCCTTCCTAAAACTTTTCTTGGAATTATCTGAATTAATGAAGAAATAAAACAACAGAAGAACTCCTAATAGAAGAATTAACCCTATAGCGAAAAATTTTGTTTTGCGTTTCATTAGCATTAAGAGTTTACGCTTTGCTTATGCTCTAACTAGGCTTCCTTTTTATCCGATTTAGAATCCTCTTCTTTTTCTTTTTCTGAAGAATCCTCTTTTTTGGTTTCTTTTTTCTCTGATATGTCACTTGATGTTGATTTTTTTTTCTCGCCATCCCTTTCTTTGGAGGTAGTTTCCTTTTTCTCCTCTACAGCCTCAAACTTTTTCAATTTTTCACCCTTCATAATTGCATCGAATTCTTCCTTTTCTAAGGTTTCTCGGATAATCAATTCCTTAGCAACTGCTTCTAATCTGTCCATGTTTTCGCTTATTGTTCCTTTTGTGCTTTCATATGAATCATGGATAAATTTCCTTGCTTGCAAATCGATCTCTTGTGCTGTTTGTTCTGAATAGTTCCTCTCTTCATGCAGTTCCTTTCCAAGAAACACCATTTCTTCAGTTTTTCCAAATGTCATTGGTCCAAGATCACTCATCCCAAATCTTGTAACCAATTTTCTTGCAATTGCAGTTGCTCTTTCCAGATCATTGGAAGCCCCAGTTGTAACTTCCCCAAAAATCTTTTCTTCGACAACATATCCAGCTAAAAGTATGGAGATTTGATCTAAATAATATGATTTAAATTGCAAAGATTTATCTTTTTTTGGTACATTCAAAGTATATCCAGCAGCTTGGCCTCGAGAAATGATTGAAACTTTTTGCACACTATCACCGTCGGGAAGAACTTTTGCAACCAGCGCATGCCCTGCCTCATGGTATGCTGTTACCTTCTTCTCCTCCTTCGAAAGAATGTGGCTTTTTCTTTCAGGCCCCAAAATTACTTTCTCAATAGCTTCCCTTAGTTCATCAATTCCAGTTTCTTTCTTTTCTCTTCTAGCTGCTAAAATAGCTCCTTCATTCATTAGATTCGCCAAATCAGCACCAGAAAATCCTGGGGTCCTTTCTGCTATTTGTCGCAAATTGGTTCCCTTTGCCAAAGGCTTTCCGACTGCATGCACCTTTAAAATTGCTTCTCTGTCTTCGATATCCGGTTTGTCGATTACGATCCTTCGATCGAACCTTCCTGGTCTTAGAAGTGCAGGATCAAGTACGTCTGGTCGATTTGTCGCAGCAATAACAATCACATTAACAGTTGTATCAAAACCATCCATTTCAACTAGAATTTGATTTAATGTTTGCTCTCTTTCATCATTTCCTCCGCCCACACCAGCTCCTCTGTGCCTTCCAACAGCATCTACTTCGTCAATAAAAACGATTGAAGGGGAATTTTTCTTAGCTTGTTTAAACAAATCTCTCACTCGTGATGCACCAACCCCAACAAACATCTCCACAAATTCACTTCCTGAGATTGAAAAAAATGGTACCCCAGCTTCACCGGCAACAGCTTTTGCCATTAAAGTCTTACCTGTACCAGGAGAGCCGAGTAGTAGCGCACCTTTAGGAATTTTTGCACCTAGCTGTAAAAATTTCTTAGGCTTTTGTAAAAACTCAACGATTTCATACAACTCCTCTTTGGCTTCCTTTGCACCAGCCACATCCTTGAAAGTTAGTCTTTTTCCATCCTTTGTTGGAATTAACATTCTAGCCTTACTTGAACCAAAACCCATTGCTTGGGAATTTCCTTTCTGAGCCTGCTTCATTAGAAACCAAATGAAAAACGCAATCATCATAAAGGGTAAGAGGAATGGCAAAATAACTGTAAGCCACATTTGCGAGCCTGATGTGTCCTTCACAACAACATTAACTTTCTGCAATTTTTCAGATTCAACTCCGAAATTGCCCAATGACTCCAAAAGAGCAGCGCCTCCTTCTTTTTGAGTTATCTCTTTTTTGCCATCAACCATCTCTATCCTCACTTTCTCTCCTTCCACTTCAATTTCTTTTATCTGTTCTTGATTTATTTGTGTTACAAGTTGACTGAAAGAAATTTTTTCAACCTTTTCTACATCTGTAGAATATAAAGAGAAAAGACCCCACACAACAATAAAGATTGCTGTTGAAATCAAAATATTTTTCCCAAACTTATTCATTTTTACTTTTTTCATCTTCAAATTAACTTTAGCTTATTATTTAATATACTCGAACACAGACTGAACCTTTTACTTCACTAAAAAAATTATCCTGTGGCTCTTTCTCTCAATTAAAACTCCATTTGTAATACATTTTTGATTTTTAGACTTATTGCTTTCAAGAATTTTATTAAATTCAAAAAAATTATTTGTTGAAAGATTTTTGATATCTCCTTTCACACTTTTGAAAATACGACGAAACAACAATTTCCTCATTCCAGTTGACAAAGCGACTAAATCGCTCACCAAAACAGAATACCTTTTATTTTCACTTTCTACTATGTTATTGTACTTCTTTTCCACAATTTCTTCAACAATTTCGTTTTCAGCTTGTAAGTTCTCTGTTAGTTGCAGAACTCTGGTTTCTAGTTGTGGGCTATATTCCTTTAAGATAGGGATTAACTTATGTCTAATTTTATTTCTAAAAAAGCTCTCATCAAAATTAGATTTATCAATCTGATATTTTTGCTCCATTTGGGCAAGCCATTCTAAGATTTCGTCCTTAGAAACAAACAATAGTGGACGAATGATTCTCTCTCTTCTTGCTTTCATTGCTGACAAACCTTTGGCTCCAGAACCACGAAATAGATTCATTAAAAATGTTTCCGTCTGATCATCAATATTATGAGCTAATGCGATTCTATCAAAACCTTCTTTTTTTGCAAACTTTTCAAATTCCTGATACCTAAAACTTCTCATTTGAGCTTCTAAGTTACGCTCTTTGCTAATTTCGTCTTTTTTATATCTGACAACTTTTAGTTTCAATCCATGTTCTTTCGCAAATTCTTTCACAAATCTCTCATCATCTTCTGATGCCTCGCCACGTAATCCATAATTCACATGCAAAAGTGCGAGCTCTAAAGCATAGTGCTCTTTTAATTTCAAAAAAACCCTGCTCAAACAAATTGAGTCGGGTCCTCCTGAAATTCCAATCAAAATTTTATCTCCTTGCGAAAAAAGTTGATTATGAAATGCAAAGTTTTGAATTTTCTTGACCAAGGAATTCATTTTGAAAATTCGGTTAATGATGATCTTTCAATAAGCAACAAAGACTATTTACTGATACTGCTGCGAATAAACTCTAGGATTTTTTCGAAAACCTCATCTTTTGTTAAATCAGTAGTGTCTAAAATAAAATCATAATTTTTCATCTCATTAGCATCGATACTATAGTATTTCTGATAACGCGCGTCATCAGCTGCCTTTCTTTTTTCGTTACTGACGATTACATCTTCGATGGTTTCAATTCCCTTATCTTCATTGCTTCTATGATTATCTTCCCTTAGATGTTTAAACATTCTTTTTGCTCCCTCTTCTTTGGAAACTCCTAGATAAATCTTCAATGAATTTGGCAGAAAATGCCAAGCAGTCCTGCTTTCAATAACAAAATCTTTTCTCTCCTTTCCAAGCTTTACAATATAGTCATCAGCACTCCTATCAATACTTGCATCAGTCTCTCCAAGCTTTAAGTATTCGATTAGAGTTAAGTCTCTTTCTTTAGCCAAATCACGAAAAATTTGTCCCATATAAAAACGTTCGTATTGCAACTCTTTCGCAATCCTTTCAGCGATAGTGCTCTTTCCTGAGCCATGATCTCCATTAAAAGAAATTATCATTTCAAATTCAAATTAATAATAACTAAAAAAATAAAAGGCCGCCAGCAAAAGAATAAACTTCTCCTGAAACGACCCAGTACCTTAAAAACTTACTTTGTATCTTTAGTCTCAGTTACGTCCTCTTTTTTCTCTACTACTTTCTTTTTAGTAACTTTTTTAGCTTCTTTTTTTTCCTTCTTATCTTCAACTTTCTCCTCCTTATCTTCAACCTCTTCTTTTTTTGGCTTTTCTTTGGTTGCAATAGGAATTACCTTCTCTTCTGTCTTAGCTTCTGCTTTTTTGGCTTCAACCTTTCCGATCTCTCCTACAAACTTCAAGCCCATTCTATGAGACTTAGCTTCCATGGACATAATCTGCCACATATATTCGTCACCGTTTTTCACAATCTCATCTATTCCCTTTCGAGGATAATCATTGAATCCGCTAACATGAGCTAGTCCATGAATATCTTGATCAAGATATACGAATGCTCCAAAGTGATTTATTCTATGAACCTTTCCACTTACAATATCCCCGACACTAAATTTCTCAGCAACGTTTGCCCAAGGATCCTTTTTAAGTTCTCTAACTGAAAGCGAAATTCTTGTATCGTCGATTGAAATAATTTTTGCTCGAACCTTATCACCAACCTTGATAATCTTTCGAGGGTCTTCGATAAGTTGCCAGTCCAATTGTGAAATATGAACAAGACCTTCGAGTTTATCCTCTTCATTTGCATCCTGAGATTTTGAAGGAGGGAAAAATTTGATGAATGCTCCGAAGTCAACAACTCCACTAGCTTCACCTTCAATAATATCTCCCATTTTAAGTTCTGAAATAGCAGTTTTTTCTTTATCTCGATTTGCTTCCTTTTCTGAAACAATTAATTTCTCTTCTTCTTGGTCAGAATCTAATATACAAACCGACATCTCTGTTCCAATGTATGTTTTTAGAATTTCAAGAATCTTATTCTTATCACCGTCTTCAACGCGTGGATAATGTTCAGATGTTAATTGGCTAACAGGCATAAACCCTGTAACACCATTCACTTCTAGCATAAGTCCACCCTTGTTTGCATCAATAATCTTAGTCATGACAGGGTCTCGTGATTCTTTTTTCTCCAAAAGATCCTTCCATGCCTCTTCAAGCACAGCTTCTCGAACTGAAAGTTCTACATATCCATCTTCATTTTCAAGATCCAAAATCACAGCCATTACTTTATCTCCAAGGCCTAATTTTTTTCGATTATCACCGAATCCGTCTCTGATCTCTTTTCCATAAACGATTCCTGTACCAAACATTTCAAGATCCAAATAAACAGCCTTTGAATCCATTCCAATCACAGTTCCTTCTGTTTTTTCACCTTCTGCAGGAGTTTTGATTGGATTTTCAGAAAGTAGTTTTTCCATTAAAGATTGGACTACTTCCACCTCTTCTTCTTTCTCTTTTTTAACGACTGAAACCTCCTCTTTCGGGGTTTTTTCTCCAGCTAAAACATCATCAATTTCGTTTGTGATGTCAAATTCATCTTTACTCATAAACCTAAAATAGTTCAATGTAAACAAAAAAATAAAAAGCACATTACCACATATGCTTGTTCTTGCTTACATTGTGATTAATAATTAATAAGGTTGAAAATCAAATATTCAACTTTTATCTAGCCCTAATTCTACAGTATTTTTCAAATAAGTCAAGCAAATTCCTCCTTTCTGCTTGCCTTCCTTGCAATGCTTATCCTCCATTTAGTTTGTTGTGTTCACAGTTTTATTAGCAGAGAAATTCTGAGTATGCAAAATTCTCCTTCTTAACGAAACCAGTGGGTTATCTTTCGCGTTCTTCCAATTTTCAATTTGCATTCTCAGATATGTTTCGCAAATTTGCAATTTATTATTATGTGTTATTAGATTCAAAACATCTCTAATTTCTTTATCAATTTCGAGCGTATCGTCTTTGATTTCTAACTTTTCGTCTTTTTCACTCATTATCTTACTAGCAATAAGCCACTCCCAATAACTACCATTGAATTGAAAAATATCATTATCCTCTATTTTTTCTTTTTCGTATTCAATTTTATCCACGCTTTTTCCATCTGGATATAGCAGTTCTACTTTAGCGCTACTGTTTAAAAGAGAAAAATGACATATTTTATCATTCTTTAGGAATCTTTTTTCTCCCGGCTTTAAGACGAAATCTTTCGAAATTTGATGTCTTGTTAAGGAGCTAGATTTTCTTCCAGTCGCAACATAAAAATCAAACAAGTTAACTTTTTTAGAAGAGAGATTCTCAATTTCAATTAGTTCATTTCCTTTGTCTGAACCTTCTGGGTTTGGTAGCAATTGCGTAAATCTAAGTTTTTTTCGCGGAAAAGATACTACTTTAATTTTAAATGTTTTTTGAATACTCTCAAAGCCGTCCTTTACTGTCAAGATTACCTTATATTCTCCCTTTTTCTCATACTTGTGTTTTGTTTCCTCTAGGTAACTTTTATGCCCATCACCAAAATCCCAAACAAATTTCAAACGGTCCTTGTCCTTATCAACTGTTTTTGAGGCATCGAATTGAGTGTAGATGTTTTTATAAATTTTCTTTGATTTTTTGATTTTTATTTTCGGTAAGTGATTTGCAATATTTAACTTCCCTGGAGTTTTACTCCTGTTCCAACTCCAAGATCGCTCAAAGGTCCAACCAAAGGAAATTCCGCTCGGCGAAGAACCGAAAATAGTTAGTTCGTTCACAATGTTTTCCGCAGGGTCAATTAATCTTAATATTTCATTTGAATTACGAATCACGAAACTAGAATCTATAATATGAGCAACCTTCAGCTCACCTTTGTTAATCTTAAAATCTACCAATTTAAATCTCTTCCCTGCATCATTTTCAATCATCCAGCCAGTTAAATTAACCTTATTTTCATTTTTGTTTTCCAGTTCAATCCATTCGTGATTCTTATCAATGCCAGTTGGGTTAGCCAGAATCTCACTAAAAATAACATTCCTTGGATATTCCATACTACTTGAAAAAATATTTTCTTTCCCAGGGGTTTTGTTGTTTGTTATTTCAAACTCATCTGCTGAAAACTTTTTTATTTTATCGGTTTTTTTTCGTGATAAACTCTGTCCACTCACTAAATTTTCAAAAATCATTTCCTCCTCGCAGTCTTTTTCGCAAACACCCCAACCAATAGAGTCCACTAAATTACCTTTCGCGTCTGCTAGATAAATTCGATTATCTTTTGCAATAGAATATGAGCTACCTGAAAAGGTTAACTCGGCAGCTAGTTCGCCTTGATATTTTTGATTCTTAATCACAAAAAATTTCCCGGCATCAATACTACCAGAAAATTTAGCTGAACTAACTAGATTACTCCTTGAACCACTCTTTGTTTTCTTTTTTAAAGAAAAATCTTCCAACTCAATTGTTTTATTGGAAAAATTATATAACTCAATAAACTCATTTTTCGAACCCTGCTCATCGCCAATCACTATTTCATTAATGACAATTTCAATCTCCTCATTAGCGCTTTCTTCTTTTACTATCTTAATGCCATCATTTTCATTGAACAACTCTTTTTTCTCGAGTTGTTTAGGTTCAATTCGCTTCTCATTGTTTAAAAAATTATCCTCCTCCACTTCCTCTATTTCTTCTTTTTCATCATCTCCTTCCTCTGTTTTTGGAAATGATTTTTTATCACTGCCAAATGACGTTTGCTTAAAATCAGAGCTTTCAATAAAATCGGTTTGATCTGTAAATTCTATAACTTCTGTAGTTTCTTCCAATAATTGATTCTCTGGGGGATCATTTTTTTCAATGTCATCAATGCCGTTATCTGATTCTGGCTCATTTTTCTTTTCTATTTTTTCATCGCTTTGTGAATCTTCAATCGCAAAAACAACAAATTCCGAAATAAACAAGCTGCCTACAATCAAAACAAGACTTCCTAAAAAAATAAACTTTCTACTTATTTTTATTTTATTTTTTATTTTTTTCATCTCTTGGAGAAAAATTTTCAAAAAAAGGATTGCACTCTGCAGTGCGACCCTTTTTACCTCCTTCTTTTCACTCTACCCCCTCTTAGTTTAAGAAATTTTTTATTTAAATATATATGGCCAAAAAATCAAAACTCCAACAATGGCTGATGCAATAGCCGCCAAAAAAACAGACGTCGCCATTAGATCTTTGAGAACTCTTGCCTTGGGATGAACTCTTGGTTTTAACATATTAACTAATTGCTCTAGTGAAGTGTTCAGAACCTCAAGAATCAAAACTCCTGCAATCATAATCACCAAAACAATAGCTTCCCAGGTCTTAACTCCCACTAAAAACATCGCTCCAATAACTAGTATTCCCGCTAAAACCTCAATCTTAAAATTTTGTTCCTTACGCAAAGCAAATCTAAATCCAGTAATGGCATGCCCAAAGCTATGGAAAAGTCTATTTATTTTCATTTTTATTCATTTATTTCTTCTAACAATTTGTCCTGGAGATCAAACATTTTGCTTCCGTGTTCAAGCCCAATGATGTGCAGCAGACTATGAATTATGTTTTTTCTAAATTCAGATAAAACATCAGAACCATCCTCTATCGCATATTCCGAAATCACATCTAGACATAGGAGCATTTCTCCAATGATCTCAGTCTTTGTCTTCTCATAACAAAAAGAGAGAACATCTGTTGTTTTTTCTGCATTCCTATATTCTAGATTATAACCTTTGATCGACTCTTTGTCGATAAGCGCTACACTAATTTCGAATTGCAAATCACTTTTGATGATTCTCTCTTTTTTAAGTTTTTCAATTCCCTCCCTAAGAGTTGCTTCAATAAACGAATTAGAAACAATATTCTGTGATGGATTGTTAATTTCAATGACATTCATCGAAGAGTAAGTTAGGCGAGTAATTTTTGAACAATTTTTCGCACTGTGTCTCCATCGGTCTTTCCTTTGAGAGCACTCATAGCAGCGCCCATGACTTTCCCGAAATCTCCAGCTCCTGCGCCAAATTTTTCAATAACTTTCCGAACTTCCTTTTCAATAACCTCTTCACTGAGTTGCTCGGGAAGATATTTATCTAAAACGGAAATTTCAGACTCCTCAGCTTCTGCCAACTCAGCTCTTCCTGCGTCAGCATATTGCTGCATAGAATCCTTTCTTTGCTTTATTGCCCGTTGCACAAGAAGCACAACCTCTTCATCGTTTAAACCCTCTTCACGTTTTCCTATTTCAATTTCACGATTTTTAATTTCCGCTTGCAACAACGACAAAACTCCTTTTTCTAAAAGTTTTCTTTCTTTAAAGGCTGCCTTGAAGTCATTTGCGATTGTTTCTCGTAAACTCATTTGCCTGAGTGATTAAGGTTTAAACTAAACTCCGATTCTCTTTTTGATATCTTTAAGTTTATCGTCATCAAAAACACCCATCTTTTTATACTTATCAACTTCCTTCTTCACTTTTTGCTTATACATAGCGTCTTCTCGCAATTGAGCTCTAGTTTTTTTCTTACTAAAGAATCTGTTTTTTCGCGCTTGCGGAAGAATCTTGCTCTGTTGCAGCTGTCGAGTAAATCTTCTGATAAGACCTTCTGATGTCTCTTTTTCTCTTTTTTCTACTTCTACCATAATAGACCTCCTTTCTCTGAATTTTTCAATATTTTTAACATTTCCAAATTTGATTAAATATATAATAAACTAATATAAATTCTCTTAAATTAACAAGGGTGAATGCCCTCACTAAGTTTCGCCCCACCAATTAAGTGCAAATGAATATGTGGGATTTCTTGCCCTCCATTTTCACCAACACGAAACAACAGCTTGTATCCGTCTTTCGCGATACCGTTCTTTTCTGCTAAATCTCTAGCAATTGAAATTAAACGTCCCATCATTCTCTCATCTTTTTCACTTTTTGGCAAGTGTGCAATATTTTCAATATGTTTCTTCGGAATGATTAGGATATGCACTGGTGCAATCGGGGCAACGTCCGCAAATGCCAAGGCGAGTTCGTCTTCATATAGAACATCCACTTTAACCTCTCCTTTTACTATTTTGCAAAATATACAACCCTCCATAGAAACCTTATTATCAACTTAAGCTTTTTTCAACTTCTTCCTTGCTTCTTGTTCTTTTTTTGCTTTTTTAGAAGCGATTTCTGCGCTTTTTTTAAGTCTCTTCTTTACCTCTTCTACTATTTTCTTGAAAGTAATGACTTCCTGAGATCCACTCTCCATGTCTTTTAAAATCACCGTTTCATCCAAGGCTTCTCTCTGCCCTAAAATCAGAACAATGCTGACTTTTTTTTGATTTGCCAACCGCAACTGAGATTTCAGATTCTTTTTCCCAAAACTCTCTGCGACCATCACACCTGAACGCTCGAGGTCATCAAAAATTCGCAGACTTTTCTTTTTCGCCAAATCACCGAGTTGTACCATGTATACTTTTGGCGTTGGTGCAATGTATGGTTTAGTGTTCTGTTTCATCATTTCTAGTACGATCCTATCCATCCCACACGCAAACCCAACTCCCGGAGTTTCTGGTCCACCTAAATTCTCCACCAAATAATCATATCTTCCTCCACCACCTAAAGCACTCTGTGTTTCATCCTCACCACATTCAGGGAAAAACTCAAAAACAGTTTTGGAATAATAGTCCAAACCACGGACTAACTGAGGATTAATTACATAAGGAATATCAATCTCGTCTAAAGACTCTAAAAGCATAGTAAAATGGCTCCTACAGTTATCGCATAAGTGATCAACCGTTTGTGGCGCCTGAAAAACTACTTGTATACATTTTTCCTCCTTACAATCAAGAATTCTAAGAGGGTTTTTCTTCAACCTCTTCTTACAGTCCATACAAAGAGCCTTCTTTCTGTTATTAAAATAACTAACAAGCAATTTATTGTATTTTGGTCGACACTCTTTACATCCAATACTATTTAACTGCAAAGAAATATTCTTCAAACCAACACTTTGAAAAACTCGCACGGCGAGTTGGATAAGTTGTGCATCTAAAATAGCATCCTGCTCTCCAATGGCTTCAAATCCGAATTGAAAAAACTCCCGATATCGCCCCTCCTGAGGTCTATCATAACGATACATTTGACCTGAATAAAACAACTTGGCAGGTTTCTGCTTAGACTGCATTCCATGCTGCAAATATGCACGCACAGCTGAAGGTGTTCCTTCTGGTCTCAAACAAACATCATCACCGCCCTTAGTTTTAAATTTAAACATTTCCTTCTCAACAATATCAGTGGTCTTTCCTGTACCTCTTTCAAACATCTCTCGTGATTCCAAAACTGGCATATCAATTCTGTCGTAATTATAATCACTAGCTGTTTTTTCAATTACTTTTCTCAGTTTTTGCCAATATGGTTGATCTTTGGGTAAAATATCTCTCATACCTCTAACTGTTTGAAATGATTTTTTTCTCTTTTTTTTCACTTCCTTCTCAACATCCTCCTCTTCCTTTATTTTTTCAATAACTTTAGACATAGTTCAAAATATCAAGAATTAATACAGCTTAAATCTGTCTACCGGCCAAGCACGTAACAACACCTTCCCAACAATATAATCGCTTGAAAGAATACCCCAATTTCTTGAATCGCTGCTATGAGAACGGTTATCTCCCAGAACAACATACTGACCACCTTCAAGAACAAAGTCTTCTTCTCCTCTTGTTTCAAAATGGTTGGGAATATAATCCCTCTCATCTAATAAAAATCCTTCTGGACTTTCATCATTAAATATCTTTATGGTCTTATTTTTAATTAGAACTCTCTCGTTTGGCAACCCAATAACTCTTTTAATGAAAAATTCTTCTGGGTTTCTAGGATATCTAAAAACAACAGGTGTTCCTCTTTCCAGCTCCTTAAAGCTATCGACTGTGAAAATTTCTTTTTCACCAGCAGCAACAACCGTTTTCTTGTAGCCCAATTCATTGATAATTAGATACTCCCCATTTAAAAAATTTGGTTCCATTGAAGAGCCTTTAACAAAAAATGGCTGAAAAACAAAAGTTCTGATTGGGAAAATTATCAAAAAAGCCATTAGCACTATTTTAATAATCTCAAAAACAAACGAAGTTTTTTTTTCTTGTCTTCGTTCCTTTTTGTCGCTTTCTTGATTTTCCATGCCCTCTGAGGTAGCACTTTTCAACTTCTCTAGATTCTGCTCTTGCTTTTCCATAGTCATAAAAACAATTTTAATATCGCATACATTATACTTGATTTTTAACAAAAAGTCAAACCATTGTTTGCGCTTATTTAAGGCTTTTTTAAATAATTTCTGCAATATTCGCACTTTCGTGCTATACTATAAAAAAATGTCCTTTAGCTACTTAAACTAGCTACACTAAAAATGAAATGTTTAATTAAATCAGCATATTCATTGCAAGATTTAATTCATTTATCTTGATAACAAAAAACAGACCAATTCGGTCTGTTTTTTGTTGAATTTTAAAAAAGTTCTATTCATTCTTAACATTCCTTGGGCGAATAAACGTTTCCATGTGAGTTGAGTCTGGGACTTCGATCGTATTAACATTCACGTATAAATCAATCTTCACCATTCCAACATCAACTGGATCAACTGGTGTGGTCAAGGGATTGTTGACTATGTCGGTGGGATAATCTCTGTTGAAATACTGGAACATCGGTTGCGATGAAGTATTAACAATCCCATTCCCCACAATTCTGACACTTTCATCATTTACAGGATACTCAACAGGAAATCCAGACGATTCCGAAACTCCAAGCTTCAGTTTGTTGTCCTCAACGAAATAATGAAGTCTTTCCGTTGCATCATCACTGTCAATATTTGCAAAAAAAGTCAGTTCATTATCATCGGCAAGTTCTATCAAATAACCGCCTGCATCTGATTGCTTTGCCTCTCTTAGCTTTGCCGTGAATGACCTTATTGTCTTTTGAACCTCTGCAACATTCATACCTTGTTCAATAGTAAAACGGTTAATATAAAAAGCTCTAAGCATCATCAGAGAAAGCATTCCTATTAAAATAACCAGGATAGATGTTGCGACTATTAATTCGACAAGTGACATTCCTTTTTGATTTTCAAAAACTTTTTTCATTTTATTCTGGTGTCATTAAAGCATCGTGCGTGGTTAAATCATTCACATTTTCACTGTCCGAGTAATCGACGAAGTTCACTGCCTTAACTTCAATATCATATTCCTCAGCTGTCATTAAAACTGGAGGATCTTCGGTTACTGGGAAGTAGACCCTTCCATCTGCAGAGGTAGTCGTTGTCTGTTCAAAGCCAGAAGTATTTGAAATTTTCACCTCCGCCCCTTCAATAAGTTCATCAGAAACACTGTTTTTCACAACAACAAGTAGCGAGTCAATATTTTTTTTCGCAAAAATAAGATTGACCTCCTTGTCATCTCCCGAAATAAGATGGATTGGAATCAAGCTGTCAGCTCCTACATATTCATATTCGGAATTACCTAGCGTAGCTAAGTTTGTAATATTATAATCACCTGGATCAATCTCGTTGAGCTCCACTTCCCCTGAAGAGTTTGTTGATTCACTCCTTTCAATGGTTAGTGTGTCAGGTCCTGTTCCTATTGTCGGACCACCTGCAATATCAATGTCAATTCCCTCGATTCCGTCGTCATCAGCAATATCAGCTACTTTCAAAATCAAATCTGCTGCCTCGTTCATAGTGAGGGTTTTTATTACTATATCTCCTTCTGTAATAAATAGATTGCTATTTATAGGATTAAATGAAGATGCAGGAGGAGCACCATAAGTCTCAACTGTCGCATAGTCTGTTTTTGTAACGGTTATTTTGTATTCTTGCGGAGGAAGCCCTGGCAGCCTAACATTTCCATCTGCTGATGTATCAGCCGAACCATGAATCGCTGGCGTGTCATTAACACTGTCAACTTTTACTGTAGCACCCTCAATTGGCTGAACTGCTGAATCAATCATATTGACACTGAGAGTTCCGCCTCCAACGTTGGATTCCAGTCCATCGGGGACAAATTTCGACACAAATACAACGTTCATTGAATCTCCTCCAGATGTCCAGGAGACTGTCACTTGTGCCAATTTATAATCAGTCTCAACTGAATCAGCTGCTCCTGTTCCATCAAAAGAATCATCTACGTATTCAATCGATGTATCAATAATGTAAGTGAAATTATTCCGATCCACGGTTTGTGTTTGCGCTATTGGTCCGCTTGGAATCCATCCCTGGGTTCCGACATCTTCATATTCAAGATTTCTAATAATTTCCATTTGCTCATTAGCCAATGCTACTGCTCCGATCTTGTGCTTAGAGTTACTCATCAATTTAGTCACATTAAAAAGTGCCATATATAAACTCATAGCTATGATCCCTACTATCGCAACCCCGACAACAATTTCTATTAGAGTTGTTCCTTTTTTATTGTGAATAATTCTTTTAAGCATTTTTTTAAATATTCGACATTACAGAATAAATTGGTGAAATAATAGCTATCGCGAACAATCCAACTGCTACACCAATCACAACCATCAATATCGGTTCGATTATAGAAGAAAGGTTTTTAGTTACTTGGTCAACCTCCTCTTCATAAAAATAAGCCAATTTTTTTAAAATTTCAGGAGTCTTTCCTGTTTCTTCACCAACTTGCATCATTTGGATAACAAGATACGGAAAAACATCTTGATAACCTTCACTTAAAATTTTTGAAAGCTCAATTCCTTTTTGGACTTTTCTTGCAGATTCTGCGCAAGCCTTTTTGTAATAATAGTTTCCGAGTGTATCAGAGGTAATTGTTAGTGCTTCCACGAGAGATGTTCCGCTACTCAAAAGAGCACTCAAAATTCTTGAAAACCTAGCACTATTAACTTTTGTAACCACACCACCTAGGACCGGGATTTTTAAAAATATTTTATGAAAGAATTTTTGTCCTGCCGGTGTTTTATAGAACATTCTAATGGCTGTGACCGAAACAACAGCTGATGCTATTGTCAGAACAGAATGAGCTGCCATGAAATCACTGACGTTAATAACTATCTTTGTCAAAAGTGGTAGCTCTGCGTCAAATTCCTTAAATATAACAGTAATCTTTGGGATAACAAAAGTCATCATCAAAAATCCAATAACAATCATTACTACGATAATAACAGCAGGATAAATCATTGCACCACGGACCTTTGATACTAATTTGTGATCTTTCTCTAACTGCTCTGAAAGAATCAGGAGGATTTCTTCTAAATTTCCACTAAGCTCACCCATTTTCACCATCGAAACAAAAACTGAGTCAAAAACTTTTGGATATTTCTGCATTGCTTCAGCGAAAGAAACGCCCTTCTTGACATCAAGAGCTATTTTTTCAATAACACTCTTGAATGTTTTATTTCTTTCTTGCGCAGCTAAAATTGCTAGTGCTTTTGACAAAGAAAGTCCTGAACCAATCATCACAGCGAGATGTCGACAAAAAATCATCCTACTTTTTAAGGAAATTTTGAAAAAGCTACTAAAAAGCGAGGATTTAGACTTCTTTTTTCCCACATCCTCAATCAAAACTGGCCAAAAACCCCTCTTTCTTAGCTGATCAACAAGATCCCCTTTACTAGAAAAAACTGATTCGCCAGTTTCAATTTCACCATCTTTATTTTTCGCTTCGTACTTAAACTTTGGCATTTTATATTAAACTCTAAAACTATTAATTCTACTCTTCAGTAACTCTCAGAATTTCCTCAAGCGTTGTTGATCCAATCATTGCTTTTATTAGACCATCCTCAAACATCGAAAACATTCCTTCCTTTCTCGATAATTTATCAATTTCATCAGAAGTTGCATTAGAGCTAATCAATCTCTGTATTCCCTCTGAAACCTCTAAAACCTCGTAAATCCCAATCCTTCCCTTATACCCCTCTCCGTTGCACTTATCGCAACCAGCTCCCTTGAAAAAAGTTGCTTCATTTAGACTCTTAATGTCTTTTAAGCCCTTAAGTTCCACACTGTCGCCCTTTTGAACAGCTTTTTTTATCACATTGAAATCAAGACTTTCACCTACCTGTGTAAGTTTCTTGGCTGCGATTTCTGTCTTTTTTCTGCAATCAGGACAAATTTTTCGAACTAATCGTTGGGCTAATATTACATTTACCGTAGAGGCGATCAAAAAAGCTTCTGCTTTCATATCAACCATTCTTGGAATTGCTGCTGCTGCTGAATTTGTATGTAAGGTGGAAAGCACTAGATGACCAGTCATTGCAGCATTCATCGCTATCTGCATAGTTTCTGAATCCCTAATCTCTCCAACCATAATAATGTCTGGATCTTGTCGTAAAAGAGCTCTCAATCCGCTAGCGAATGTCATTCCAATCTTAGCCTTTACTTGTGTTTGATTAATACGAGGCATTCGATATTCAATGGGGTCCTCTATTGTGGAGATATTCACTTCTGGAGTATTTAAAATGTCCATAACAGTATACAATGTGGTAGTCTTTCCACTCCCTGTTGGACCCGTTACTAAAACCATTCCATTTGGACGCTTAATAGCAGAATGGATTCTTTCCAAAGACAGGCCCCAAAAACCCATGTCTTCAAGAGTTAAGCCTTTTGCAGATTCATTTAATACACGCATCACGACTTTCTCTCCATCAAAAACTGGCAAAATAGAAACACGAAATGAAATTTTCTTACCTTCCTCCTCAATTTTAAAACGTCCATCCTGAGGAATTCTATGCTCATCTAATTTTAAATTAGCCAACACTTTAATCCTGGCAATAATACCTGCCAAAACTTGTTTTGGTAAGGTCATTGTTTCCTGCAAAACACCGTCGATCCTATATCTAATATGTACTTCTTTTTCGTCTGGTTCTATGTGTATATCTGAAGCGGCTTGCAAAATAGCATGCTTCAATAAAGTATCCACTATCTTTATGATTGGTAAGTCTTGAGCAATCTTTTCCAGACTTTCTTCGCCTGCTGGCTGCTGTTCCTCTTCATCACTAATAATATCTCCAAACTCGGCCTTTAAACTCCTTTCGTATTGCCGAAGAGCTGCTGTAATCCCAGCTTGGGAAGTAAAACAGGGGGAAATTTTTAGTCCAGTTTTTTTCTTCAAAAAATCAATTGTCTGAATATCATCTGGGTTTAACATAGCGACTCGCAATTCTTCTCCTTGTTTTTGGAATGCAACAATGTTATTTTTACGAGCTATTGGCTCAGGAACAAATTGTAAAATATCTTTTGGAATTGTTTCTTTCTCTAAATCAACAAAAGGTATCCCCAAAATATAAGCATACATTTTTCGTAAGTTTTCTTCTGTAATCGCCTTTTGTTCCAACAGAATGTCACTAAGTGGCTTTCCTGTTTCTTCCTCAGTTTTTATTGCATCATTGATTGTTTTTTCATCAACCATTTCAGCGTCAACTAAAAATTCTTTCAGTTGTTTCGAATCGACTTTCATAGCGTATGTTTTTATTTCTTTTTTGTTTTTATTTCTTTTTTGTCTATATCAAGCTTCCTACTTTTTTCACTATATCATCCAAGCTGTAATTGGATTTCACTAGATAGGTAGTTGCCCCTAAATCAAGAGCTTTTTGAATATCAGAAGGGTCACTTAAATTGGTAGACAAAATCACCGGAATATTTTTAGTACCAACCTCACCCTTGAGTTCACTTAGAACTTCAAATCCATCTTTTTTTGGTAAAATAATATCCAACAAAATGATGTCTGGCTCTTCTTCTTTCACGACATCCATCACGCTCTCTCCGTCCTCTTCTGTCAAAACTTCAAAGTTTCCATCCTCAAAAGTCTCTTGGAGAGATTCTCTCATACTTTTTTCATCTTCAACTATAAGAATTTTTTTTTGTCTTTCAGTTTGCATTTTTATATTGTAAAAATTATTTTGCTCATTTTTTTAACATTATAACACATTATTTTCTTTTTTTCTTCGAGCGTATAAATTTCAAGGTAAACGTCGAGCCTTTTTCTTCTTCGGACTTAAGCGATATGCTACCACCCATCTGTTCTAAAACTTTTTTAGTCATAAATAGTCCGAGTCCTGTCCCTTCTGGTTGAGCCTTCTTGCCTCCTTCTCCTCGATAGAATTTATTGAAAATCACTCCTTGCTCACCTTTTTTCACACCTATTCCTTGATCCTTAACTTTCAGTGCAACAAAATCACCGTCACGCTTGATGGTTATTTTTATTTTCCCTCCCTTTTTACTATAACTTATAGCATTTTCAATCACATTAACGATTGCTATTTTCATCTTCTCGTTATCCACGAAAACTTTGTTCTTTTTCTCACTACCAGCAAAGTCAATTTTAATATTCTTAAATTTAGCAAACCCTGTTAGCATATTAAGGCAATCGCTAGTTGATTCTTCTAATATAATGTCTGCGTAAATCAAATGCTCAGAACGTCTATCTATTCGTGACATATTCAAGATATCAGCAATCATATTAGTCAATCTTTCATTCTCTTCATATATCCTATCAATTTGGCTTACTTGTTTTTCATTCAAATTTTCAGATGCTTTCTTCTTTAAAAGCTCTATCTGCCACTTCATCGTTGTTAGAGGGGAGCGCATTTGATGAGAAATAATCTGAATAAATTCTTTTTTTAATTTATTAGTTTCAACAATTTGCTTCGCTGATTCAGAAAGAACATTTCCAATTATCGTAATAATCGCAGCCTCCATTGCTACCAAAACAATAACCTTACCTGGGTCGTTATCATATCTTGTTGCCCAAAAATAAGTCAAGATCATGACAAGGATATTGACACTCGCCATCGCAATAAGCACAACGTCTGGCAACTTCCAAATTGGAATCCCTAACTCTCTACTATCATTCTTAAGATCTTTTATAAGTCCCATATGTCATTTTATTAATTATTAACGAAATTTAGGGCTATACATAAATGCTTTTATCATTAAAATTCTTCTCTCTGTTCCTGGTGGCCAAGTTGCACCAAGGGTCAGCTCATGTCCCTCAAAATCACGAGCAATTCTCAAATCTTCAGGGCTGACTTCTTCTTTAAAGTCCACTTTGTAGATAATTTTTTTTACCTCTTTTTCGTTTAATTTAATTTTGATAATAATTTCATCTCTAGCCTTCAATTCTGACAGTCTCTTGAATTCACCATCCACTTTTTTGCCGTCACGCTTATAACTTCCACTGGAACCAAAAATATAAGAGTTTCCTCTAGTTGCAGGAAATGCGCTACCAGGATATAAAATTGCTCCTTGTCCCAGCCCTTTCAAAAAAGCCTCCTTGCTCTCTCCGTTCATCCAAGCAATTGGTAAGTCTACTTCAATTGATGGGATCTCTATCTCAACAACAATTCCCCCTTCCCCTTTGGGATTGCGTCCATTGGAAAGTTCCTCGTAGTCGCTAACACCATCGTCGTCTGTGTCCTTTTTATTCTGATCTGTTCCAAAGAAAATTTCATGGACAGCCTCAAGTCCATCACGATCCTGGTCTTTTTCATTTTTAATCCAAGCAGCGTCAGCGAGCAAACCTTCGCCTGCAGGATTTGTTGCGTTCTTAATTTCAATACCATCAATTATTCCATCCAAATCAGAGTCAGCTATCTTTGGATGAGTTCTGTATTTAAACTCATCGATATTTTTCAGTTCGTCAGCGTCAAAGTCCTTTTCTGCATCACTAGGATCTTTCTTATCCAAACCAAATACATTTTCCCACCAATCATATATCCCATCAGAATCAGAATCCACTCTTCCAATTCCATATGGATTGAAACCTCCTACAATCTCCTCATTATCATAATATCCGTCACGATCGCTATCTGCTTTTCTTGGATTAGTTCCAAAATAAAACTCTCTTCGATTATTCAGTAAATCACCGTCTGGGTCATCCAACGCGTCTTTTTTATTTCTGACCCCAAACCCATGATCCTTCTCCCAGTTATCATCCATCCCGTCCTGGTCTTCATCTTGAAACTTAACAAACTCTAAACCTTGCTTTTTGTCGGTAATATCTTTTTTGATTGATTTATAGTTTGAAATTAAAAATACCACTATTGTTATCACAAAAAACACTGCCAAGCCTTTGGCTAAAATAATCCATATTGGGCGCTTTGGAGGAGGTTGGTTTGCGAAATCATCTGCTTCCATATTATAAATTGTATAAAAATCCTTCATGAATATAAATTACAATTGAATTATCATCTTGCGCAAGGCTAGTTTCTGAAATTAAGTTTTGCTAACCCCTTCTTGGGCCAATTAAGCTTTCCATCAAAACGTAACATTATTTTTTCTAAGCTTTCTTTTGATTCTAGGTCTTCCCCTAAAGCAAACGAAACTGAATAAATATTATATTCCCCATCTTCCCACTTATTATTCTGGATGTGCCTAGTTTTATCACCATCTAAAAACAAATCTACTTTTTTAAAATCACCCTTTCTTTTCACAAGAAGGTGCAGTTGATCTGAAACACCAACAGCACAGAGAAAATATGTTTGAGATCCCACTTCCTGCCAGGAAAGTCCATTCTTTGGCAATTTAGTCTCAAAAATAACATCCTCCCAAGCTTGCTGGGGAATCTCACTCATGGCAAAATTGTTCTTTATCTCACCACACATAATATCTCTTCCAAATTCACTCAATACTAAAAAATTAGCATCCTTTGTTTTTCCAAGAAAATTCACTGCCTGAGAATTTTTTTCATTCGAAGTGTCTGCTATAACACCTGATTCTTCTTTCAAAACAGCAACTTTTTGTTGCTCCACACCAGCAGTCCCGGAGAATTTCAAATTTGCGATTTTCTGCTTATCCTTAAGATTAGCATCGCTTGTTCCACCTTTGAAAATTATAGTAACAATACCCTTTTTTGCATCAATTTTCTTTACCTCTATTTTTTTAAAAATTCCAACCTCTTCAATCAAGCCATCGAATTCTAAAAATTCTGGATTAAATTGGACTGCTAAGGAAATTTCATCCACTTCTTTAACTCTAGTCTCAATGAAAATGTCTACTTCTATCGGTTCATTTTCTTGAAAAAAATTACTCCTTGGTTCTAATCCAATCGTTGCTGTTTGTGAATAGCTAGGAACCAAAGATAGGATACCTTTACCGAACGAAATAGGATAGTCCAAAAGAACTGAAGAAAATATAACCCCCAAAGAAACTGTCCAAACAGCGACTGCTGCATAGCGCATTATCTGTTGAAATATAATATTATCCTCTTTTTCTAATTGTTGTTGTGATTCCTGTGTGTCTGTTTGTCCTAATTGCTCAGCCGCAATTACATCCTCAGCATGGCGCTCTGCAATCAATGCCACTTCCTCGATTTCTTGATCCACTTCTTCCAACTCTTTTTGTCGAACATTTTTTACTCTCTTGGGGGCCTGCTTTGTCTGTCTACTGGTCCAGATTGCTCCAAAATTAAACAAGCTCATTGCAAGCATAATACCGGCACCTATCCTTGAAAGTATTTTTCTTGTCTTTTGATTCATCTTACTGCAGCTATGTTATTAAAACTTTTTTCCTTTTCAAACATTTCGTTCATTGTTCTAAATAGTGTGAGGCAAATAATTTTTGGTGCGCCAATCAACATTCTTCGGTAAGCTTTTGTCATTTGAATTTTATACTTCTCAAAAAAATCAGGTCTTCCAATTGAATTGATGAGTGCAGATTCTTGGATATTCTCAACATTTTTCAAATGTTCTATCCAAAGCAGGTCCAGAACTTTTAGTGTTACAACTTTTTCGGTTTGCCTGGCTCTTTCAGAGGTAATATAATATTCGAAGTCACGATAATACGATTCCATGCCTTCATAGGCCAAGTTTCTAATCAAACTAACTGGATATTCCTTCTTTTTGTCTATTTTAAGTTTAAACCATTTATTCCCCACAATCCCATTCAATCTTGTCACCACCTCTTGTAACTGCTTTTGATCTAAGGAATTATTAACTGTTTCTTGTTTTGAAATAACCTGCATAAATAATTGCGCTTTAATAAGCCCCAATGTTTCTTCTCTTAAATCCTTATCGTTAATAATTCTTTGCCTGTGTCTGTAGAAAGAATTTCGATGAACCTCCAGAATTTTATCAAATTCATAGCTAAGCACTCTCTGGTCGAAAAAAACTCCTTCTATCCTCTTTTGTGCTTTATCAACAATTTTTTGCAAAACAGGATCTTCAACTCCCTCAGTATAATCTAGATTTTTCTTGAGCTGCTTAATATATTCATCTTGAAAAAAATTCTTAAACAAGTCATCATCCGCTGAATTGAAGAACTGTGTTAATCCAGGATCTCCTTGCCTCCCAGAACGACCAATTAATTGTTCGTCGATTCTCTTTGCATTGTGTCTTTCCATCCCAACTACAATCAGTCCTCCATTTTTCCTCACATCATCATCTAGCGAGATGTCGGTTCCTCTCCCTGCCATATTTGTAGCGACTGTAACAGTTTGGGGTTGTCCTGCTTCAGAAATAACCTCTGCCTCTCTTTTTGTATGCTTTGCGTTTAAAACACTGCTTGGAATACTTTTCTCTAACAACGACAGGTGTGTTTTATGTGATTTTTCCACCGACCTTGTTCCAACTAACACGGCTCTCTTCTTAAAATATTGCTCTTGCATCGTCCATGAAAGATACGCAAGTTTATCCTCCCAAGAAAGGAAAAATCTGTCTTTCTTGTCTTCTCTAATTATTTTCTTATTTGTTGGAATCTGCACAACTTCTTTCCTATAGATCATTAGAAATTCTTTTTCTGAAACTTTTGCAGTTCCCGTAAAACCAGTCATTCCTCGATATTTATTAAATAGGTGTTGGAACGTAATGGAAGCCAAAGTTCTACTTTCTTCTTGAATCGGCAAATTCTCTTTTGTTTCAATTGCCTGATGGACACCTTGAAAATAGCGATGCTGTGGCATTAATCGTCCAGTAAACTCATCTACAATCACAACTTTCTCATCTTCAACGATATAATCCTTATCTCTCTCAAATAAAGTATGCGCTTTCAGTAATCGTTCAACAAAATATATATAATCAAGTTTATTTTGGGAATATAGATTTTCAACTCCCAACATTTTTTCCAATTTTTTAATACCTGGAATTGTTAATGAAACAGTTCTTTCTTTTTGATTAACTTTATAGTCCAATTTTTCTTCTAATTCTTGAATATATTTATTCAGGTGCTGGAAAATAACTTTATCACTTTCATCGGTTTTCTGAGAATCAGAAATCACAAGTGGTGTTTGTGCCCCATCAATAAGCACGCTATCAGCCTCATCTACAATTGCAAAATGCAGATCTCTTTGACATCTATTCTTACTATCAAGAATCATGTTGTCTTTCAAGAAATCAAAACCGACTTCGTTGTTTGTAATATAGGTAATGTCAGCTGAATATGAGATTTGTCTCTCCAATCCATTTGTTTTGCTTGTAACAACACCAACACTAACCCCCAATAAAGCAAAAACTTTTCCCATCCATTCTGCGTCACGCTTAGCCAAATAATCATTAGCCGTAACAATATGAACACCTTTTCCCTCAAGGGATCTTAAAAATGCAACAAAGATAATAGCGAGAGTTTTACCCTCTCCTGTTTTCATCTCAACAATTTTACCTTCATATGCTGCAATCGCACCTTGCAATTGAACACTAAAAGCCCAAAGATTGATTGTCCTACGAGCCGCTTCACGAATAAGTCCAAATACTTCAACAAGCAATGAATCTAAGCTATTACCCTTTTTGAGTTTCATCTTAAGAAGCGCTGTTTTAGCAGCAAAATCGCTCTTCTTCAGAGTTTCAAATTCACTTTCTAGTTTATTTATTTTTGTAACCATGCGGCGATAACGCGCCAAGTTTTTTTCCATTTTTGTTTTGGTCTATCGTAGTCTTGAAAATGTGTTTTTCCGAACAAAAAATAAGTTCTTGTTTAGAACTACTAGCGGACGAGTTTTTTCCGAATTTTGATTATCCTTTTCCTGTTTTTAAACACTTTATCCACAGTATAATTATAGCATATTTTTCCAAATTTAACGAAAATGTCTTTTTAAATAAAAAAGTATAAAAAAAGACTGGAGATATTACATTGTAATATTCCAGTCTGATTCTTTTACACAACTTCTTTTGGATTACCACTTTGTAATCCTGTTATAGGTTTCTCTTTGAGTAGCTCCGCTAAACTGTCCATTCTGCCACTTTTCAGTGGTCTGAATAGTACGCGTAGTCTGAGTTTGTCCGCCAGCGTCATTGTACTGATTGTTGAATCCATTGGATCCTCCGTTAGATCCTCTATTGGATCCTCCGTTAAACCCTCTGAAAAACATTACAGCTACTTGACCAGCAGCACCTGCACCTGCACCTCTCAAGGTACTTTTAGTGTTTTTGCCGTCTAACTGACCGTAGATTGCTCCACCAATAGCGGAGGAAATAAGGTCGTTAAGATCATTTGCTTTTGCGGTACTTGCAGAGTAAACCATTACCATTGCCATCAATATCATCACTGTCATTGCTTTTTTCATCGTCTCTCTCCTTTTATGGTAAAAAAGTTGTTTTTATTTGATGTACTATTTGTATTATACTCCTTTTGTTTCTTTTTGTCAAGTATTTTGTCCCTTTTACCCCCATTTAAAAGGAAAAGCTCAGAAAACTATGTCTCCTGAGCTTAACTTCCCTTATATAAGGGCTCTTATTATGATTTTGTAATTGGGGTGAGTGCTATTTCAACCCGTCTATTCAGAGCATGCTGATCAGATACCGTCATTGTTTCACCATGTCCGATAGTGGTTATCCTTGCTGGGTTCACACCATATTGCACCAAAACATTGGCCACGGCATTTGCTCTTTTCTCAGATAACCGCTGGTTATACGACTCATCTCCTCGAATGTCAGTATGACCAGCCACCAGAACAGTTGTTTGCTGATACTGCGCCAAAATCCCTGCGACTCTGCGAACTTCTTCTAACGAACCTGGCAATAGTACTGCTGAGTTTGATGCGAACATCGTCTTTCCCCTGAAAGTTGCACGGAGAACGTCTTGATCTCTCTTAATGGAGAGTAGCTGACCCTCTCTTGCGACTGCTTCAAGAGCAACCTCCTGTCGGTCCATATAGGCGCCAACTTGGTTACCGGTAATTCCACCTAACACAGCACCAATTCCAGCACCAATCAAGGTTGATTCAGTGTTTCCACCGGCGAGTTGACCAGCGAGTGCCCCCAACCCTGCCCCAATGCCTGTACCCCATCCTGTACCGCTGCCCTGTTTAGAGCCTTCGGGCCCAAGCGCAGCACAACCGGTTAACACAAATGCCAACAAGACTGCTACAATCAAAACTTTGCTGATTTTTCCCATTTTCTTTCACCTCTTTTAAAAGTTTTTGAAACTTAAGCAATGAATGTATAAGGTACCATTTACCTGCCAACATTATACATCAAAAATATATATTTGTCAATATAAATATGTAGAGCTTCTATCGTGTCAGACATCGAAAGTCTAGCTATGTCAATATTGGCATATTATAGAAGTTTATGATATTCTAATAAACTATCAAAGAAGGGTTTCTTTATAAATAGCAAAAATCAACAAAATGTCGGCTAGCGCAAATGAAGCAATACCACTAATAAACAAATCTGAGGAAATTCTCCTAATCCTCCCATCAAACCCAACTGATGATATTTTGTCTTCTGCTTTTGCGTTGCATCAATATTTCAAAAAACACAATAAAAAAAGTTACTTCTTCCATAAACAAGAAATTCCAAAAAGATTGTCTTTCTTGAAAAAACCCGAGAAAATACTTGAAACACTCAATGGTTCAAGAGATTTTGTTTTGATGTTTAAAACGAAATACAATAAAATTCTTAATGTTAACAGTGAGAACATGGGAGAACATTTTGAAGTGCGTGTTACCCCAGAAAAAGGCTCTATTGATCCGCGAGACTTCTCTTTTATGCCAGCTGACTTCAAATATGACCTAGTGGTCACCTTTGGAACTCCAAGTTTGGAATCTTTAGGAGAAATATACCATGAAAATACCGATCTTTTCTTTGAAATTCCAAAGATTAATATCGACAATAAGAGCTCCAATGAAAACTATGGCCAAGCAAATGTAATCGATGTCACCGCTTCTTCAATCGCAGAAATTTGTACTGGACTTATTCTTGAACACGATGAATCAAAATTCGATAAAGAAATCGCTCAAGCTCTTTTAACAGGAATTATCTCAGCAACGGAAAGCTTCCAAATGGCTACTACTACGCCAAGAGCGATGATTGCAGCCGCAAGACTGATGAAATATAAGGCAAACCAATCCACTGTGATCCGCTATCTATACAAAACAAAGTCATTTTCTTTCTTGAAACTTTGGGGGCGTGTGATGGCACATCTTGAATGGGATGAGGAAACAAAAATGGCTTGGACTCTGATTGAAAAAAGTGATTTTGAAGAATCTGGTGCAAGCTATGAAGATATTCCTTACATCCTTGAAGAAATTCAAAAAAACTTCTTCGAGGGACAAATTTTCGGAATTTTCTATAATGAAGAGTCTTCGGAAACCGCTGCTCAGATGTACTTTGCTGACATTTCCAAAGCAAAACAAATCGCAAAGGAATATGACATAGAAGCTACTGGAAATTTGATTAAAATTAATTTTGATAATAAGAAGTTAGTGACTGCTGAAAAAGATTTTATGCATAAACTAGAAAACACTGAATAATTCTTCTGGATAATCGACGAGTTTAGATATTAAAAAACACCCGCCTTGAACTTGGGGTGTTTTTTAAATTCAGAAACTAACTACTACCTTAACGACTACATTTTTTCTGGGGCTTCGATTCCTAGCGTCCAAAGACCTGTAACCAATATCTGTTCTACATTTTTTGCAAGCATAAGACGCATTGTTTTGAGCTCCTCTGATTGAGCTTTTTGAATTGAACATTTTCCATAGAAAAGATTGAACTTCTGTGACAGTTCATAAAGATATCGACAAATCAGATGAGGTGCAATTTGTTTTTGGGCACTTTCCACAACCTCCGGAAATAACATCATTTTTTTAATCAGATCAATTTCCTCTTTCTGTTTTTCAAGCCCGAGAAACTCTTCTTCGCTCAACTCTTTTTCAATTTCAAATTTCCTCAAGATTGATTTGATTCTCACTGAAGAGTATAGAATAAAAGGTCCTGAGAATCCACTTAGTTTCATGAACTCCTCTGGATTATAATTGATTTTGTTATGGAACTCATGTGATAAAATCAAAAATTTCAAACCAGCAAGCGCAACTTTGTCCATGATATCGTTTCTTGTTTTCTCATCATAATCACTGTCAACAGAAATTTTTTCACCCGCCACAGCTCTGGTCTCTGCAAGCATGTCCATTCCCTTAATCACTCCTCCACCTCTTGAACTCGTCTTCTTATTATCCTTTAGGAGCCAGCCGAAAGGAACATGTTTATATTTCCCCTTAAGTTCTGGGTGCAATTTTTCCAAACAATGGATAATCACTTTAAAATAGTCAGTCTGCTCCACTGAGGTTGTGATCACTGAAAAATCCAAATCAAACTCTTCGAATTTCTTAACCCCAAGCGCTAGATCTTTTGCGGAATATGTCGGAATTCCTTCGCTTGTTTCGAAAACCCAAGTTGTTAGTCCTTCTTTTTCACCATCATAGATAAATGCACCCTCACTCTTTGTGAAAAGCGTGCCTTTGTTCTCGGTGACAATTTTCATGGCATCTTCATATACTTCACTCTCTGGGTATTGTCGATCATATTCCACACCGAGCGCCGAAAATGCCTCCGCCTGATGCTGCAAACTCCAAGCTCTTAACTTCTGATACAATTCATAATCCTTACCTTCCTTTTGATAGATATTTTTGTTTACTTGTCGGATTTCTTTTTCTGCTTTTTCGTCATCATTGAAAGCTCTTGAACCTTCGACATACATATCATTAATGAGCTCCATTCTTTTATGTACATCCCAGCCCTCAAAATCATCAGGCAATCCATATTGCTTCATTCCCCAAGTTGATTTTGCAACATGCATACCGACATCACCATAGTAGTTGGCTTTAACAACTTCATAACCCAGGATTTCAAAAAGTCTGGTCACTGAAAGCCCAGAGATTGCACTTCGAAGATGCCCAACATGAAAAGCTTTGTGTGTATTGGGTTGCCCAAATTCAATCATCACTTTTTTCCCAGCACCCTTTTCACTAAAGCCATATTTTTCGCCAACTTCGTTGATTTGCAAAAATTCTTTCGAAACAGCTTCCTCTGTCATCGAAAGATTCAAAAAACCTGGTTTCACAGCTTCAATTCTCTCAAAATCATTTGCAAACTTGGTTTTCTTAATTTCACCTTCAATTTCCTGCGTGATCTCAAACGGACCTCTCTTCAGCTTGCTAGCAAGTTGCATCCCGATATTACAAGAAAAGTCTCCGAAACCTTCTGGAGGGTGATTTATTTCAATTTCATCTTGCGAAATTTCAAGATTATCATAAATTTTATTAACAATCTCAAAAATTAATTTTTGTAACTTATTTTTCATAAAAACTGCTATTTCTAAATGTTTTTTAATACTCCAAGTATAGTTTTCATTAAAACAAAAAGCAAGTTCTGGCTTTTTTTCTCAAACTCTTGCAAAATCGCAAAAAATCTATATAATTGAGTTTGTTGCTAGTTGTAGTGACATTTTGTCTTGCAAGCTCTTTTAGGGCTTCACAATTTAAACATTCCCGGGTGGCGCAGTGGTAGCGCAGTTGACTGTTAATCAATTGGTCGTCGGTTCGAATCCGACCCCGGGAGCAAGACTGGACTTTGAGAGAAAATTTTACCGATTTGGACTTTGGTTAAGCCATTTCTAATCGGTTCGAACCTTTTATAAAGTCTATTGATCTCTGGAACCGCTTTTTGAATTATTCGAAGCGGTTTTTGTGTCTCTATACGCAAAACACCATCTTCTAAGACAAGGTTCGAACCTAAGGAAGCCAGAATTTCTTTCTTAATTTGCAAATTACCTTCAGTAAATCTCCTCTTAGCTGTCTCAGCAAACTCTAATAAAACCTCGACTCGCTCAAGCCAATCATCAACGTTTTTATCAGAACCGTCAATCAAGCCTTTTAATCGATCTTTTTCTTCTTTAATCCCCTGTTTTTTCTCTGTAAATTTACTCAATAATAAAAACGGGGCAAAGAGCAAAGTTATCCCCAGTAATGTATCCCACATATATGATTAAATTATGTTAAATCACACCTTAAGACTAAGCATAGCATTGGCTAAGGTAGAATTCAAATCGAGAAAAGTTTACTGAAGTGATACAAGATATGAAAAAAATAACCATCAATAACTTATCAAAGAAGTTTAAAGTTGGATTTAAAAAGAAACAGCCTACTTTGGCTAGACTTACGTCTCTTATTTCCGGAAAATAACCAAGGAACTATTAATGACTAAATATCACAGACCTTTTTATAAATTATTCATACCTCAAAGCATCCAATGCATGAATTTTAGCGGCTCGAAAAGCTGGCATAATTCCAGTTACAAGTCCTAGAAAAAGAATAAATAACGAAATTGCTAGGATAAAGAAATAGGGCATATAGACGAAAGTTGATAACTCTACTTCATTTTTTTGGGCAAAATAAATCAAAACTTTATTAATAAAAATTGAAAATCCAAATCCTGAGGCTAATCCCAGGAATCCTCCAAAAAAACTAATAATGATAGCTTCGAAAATAAACATTCTAAAGATGTCCTTTCTTTTTGCTCCAAGCGCCTTTAGGATTCCCACTTCCTTGGTTCTTTGTAGGAGAGAAATACTTAAAGTATTTAACATACCCATTGCTGAAATCGCCATTATAATCGTCCCTAGGACAATCAAGGCCACTCTAAGTATAACAAAAAAACTATTGATATCTTCGATAATTTCATTGACACTTTCAGTTAAAAAACCGATTTGTTCAATTTGTCCTTCAATCATTCCAAAGCTTTCCACATCATTAACTAATACTTTTCCACTTTGAGCAAAATCAATTCCAAGATTATCTTTTAAATAATCAAATGGTATGTAAAAAAAGGAAGCATTATCTTGAACAAAACCAACTATTGTGGCCTCATTTTCAGTTTTAGTTGTTTCTTCTTGCATTCCAGAAGAAATTTCCTTAGAAACTACAGCGTCAAATTTAATTTTTTCCCCAATAATTTCAGCTGGTCTTTCGAAGCCCAAGAGAGCAGCTAATTTAGAAGAAATAATAATATTAGCTTGATCATCAACATATTCAGTTTCGTTTTGACTATATTTTATCCTAGCTAATTCCAAATAACCACTGTTAGCACCATAAATTACTGCGTCTGTTTGAGAATCAGCAATAAAAACTTTTCCTCCGGTATTAACTTGTCTTTCGATTCTTTCCACTCCCTCAATCCCTGCTATTTTTTCAATAAACTCATCATTCAAAGAAACAAAACTATCTAAATTACCATTGTTTATATCTAAAATATTTCTAGGGTTATTCTTTGTCACTTCCTCAATGATCATTCTTTGAATTCCGAATCCCATGCAAAGTAAAAAAGAGATAATTCCAATTCCCAGAGCCACTCCACCTACAGTTAAAACAGAGCGAGTCTTGTTAACTTTCAAATTTCTCCAGCCCAAAAAAACAATCATGGCCAAGCTAATATTGCAGCCCTTTCCTTTACCTTCCTTCTTGGGGGTCGTCATTAGAAAACCCTTATTTTTATCAATTTTTTTAATTGATCGTTGTTTCATTTTTTAAAACAATTTTTAAACAATCACACCGTCTACAACTTTGATCACTTTATTAGCATACTTAAACTGCTCTTGATTATGCGTCACCATCAATATAGTTAGTTTGAAATTTTTATTAAGATCTTGGATTAAATCCATTAATTCCGTCCCTGATTTTTGATCTAAATTCCCAATCGGTTCATCAGCAATTATCAGCCATGGATTCAATAATAAAGACCTGGCCAAAGCTACTCTTTGTTGTTGTCCACCAGAAAGATCATATGGTCGATGGTGAGCCCAATTTGCCATCCCAACTAATTCCAACATCTCTGCTGCCTTCTCAAGACCCTCATGAAACTTCTTTCCTCCAATTACAGCTGGAATTGCTACATTTTCTAGAACGCTTAATGATTTAAGCCAAAAAGCTTGCTGAGGAATAAATCCAACACTGCTATTTCTAAAATCTGCTCGCCAATTTTTGCTATGTGACCAAATATCATCACCGTAGATTCTGACTTTGCCTTCAGTCGGTGACTCCAATCCATAGATAATATGTAATAAGGTTGATTTTCCACAACCAGAAGGGCCTACCAACATAGCAAAATCTCCCTTTTTAATTTGGACATCTATTCCCTTTAAAACTTCGATATTATTTTCACCAACGATAAAATTCTTCTTAATATTCTCAACAGAAACGACAATTTCTTTTGAATTATTATTTTTTTTGACAATCCGAGAAACTTTACTTTTCTCTTGACTCCCTGGTTCTTTCTCGTTTTTTATTTCTTTATTTCCTTCTACGTTTGGAGACTTTGACTGAGAAGAGTTTCCAAAGAAATTTTCTATTCTTTTTTTTCTACTTTGTTTTACTCCCATAGTTTTGTCATCCAATTAAATTTATTCACAAAAGTACCTGTAACGATTTCAGTTGCATTTTGTTTTGCGCCCTCTACCACTATTGTTGATGGTTTTGTCACAGTTTCATTTCCAGATTCATCGAAGAGTTTAACAATATAACTATAGGCCTGACCTGGATCAACGGGAATGGTTATCAAATGATATGTGTTGAAAGGGTCCTCAGCTGAACTTTGCTCAAAATTACTTGTTGCAACACCACTGTTGTAGAAAATTTTAGCTGTCGTTGATTCATCTGTTTCAATTTTAACATACATATTGGCATTTGAATTTTTCCCTCTTCCAATAACTCTTCCTACTGCTCGATTACTCAAAACTCCTGGAGGACGACTATCTGCTCTAGTTTTTATTTTAACTTCTTGTGTAACAGCTTCTACTCCAAAAGCATCCGTTCCACTTGCCACAATTTCATATTCAACTGATGGCGCGAGACCTTCAATCTCAACTTCGTGTTCTATTTTTTTCTCATTATTTAAATTATTATGAAATGAAGCCTCTCCGTCATATTTAAATTTAACCAAAGTCGTAGTCTCGAGGCTAGTTTTATACTTGACTATCACTGTTGGGAGATCAACATTATCTTTGTTCTCGACTGTTAAATCACTTACCATTGGCTGTTCAAGAGTTGTAAAATTATATTCATCTGAACTAAATTCATTAAGATCTCCGTCAATAGCGTCTATCTGAAATTTATAGGTGCTCGAACTATTTAAATCACTGAGCTTTGTTACATGACTGCTTCCCGACGAAGATTCTTCGATGGTGCTTCCCAATGAACCTTCTCCATATTTAAAAGTACAAGTAGCACTTGCATTAGTACTCCAAGAAATCGTAGCTGAATTAAGACCAATGTCGGCAATAACAACTTCGGAAATTGTTGGAGGCGGGAATGTTTCTATTGTATAAATATCAGACATTCCGATGTTTCCATCTGGATCAATATATTTAGCTCGATAATAATATTTAGTTTCGGCGCTCAAACCTTTAACTTCAACTAAATGGGCTGTCACACTGTCTACCTGTCCTGTGGTTTCACTTAATGACATAGACTTTCCATATTCAATAAATGAACTAGCGACTCGATTAGTAGCCCAGGTAAATTCTGCCTCAAAGGCGTGAATAGTAGGCTCAGGTTCTGTCACTAAAGTCGGTGGACTAGTATAACGACCGGTCGGAATAATGCTAACTTCACTTGAAGCAATCGATAAATTATTGGTATTGTCTTTGGCTTTTAAGTAATAATAATACATTTTGCTCTCCAGTTCAGTGTCTACATAAGCTGTCCCCGAAGTTGTTGCAACTTGAGTCCAAGTCTCCTGGTCTTCTGAACTATAAATCACATAACCTGAGAAGTTTTCTTCGTCCATTGCTCCCGGTGCCGTCCATTTAACTGCCACGCTGTATTCTTCGTTTTCTCGATCTGAGGTGTCAAAAATTTGGACATTAATTGGGGCCCCTGGAGCTGTTGTATTCGCCTCAAAATCAACATGTGCAAAAAGCTCATAATCGACATTCTCAGCCTCATCCATTGCAACAACATAAATCCGATTAGCACCTTTTTGAGTAGCAAAAGGACCTGGACCAGCAGCAGTTAGAGTGGTTGTAATAGTATTATAAGCATTCGGAAGTGTATTGATGGAATATAAATACTTCAATTTACTTTCATCTCCTATGAATGATTCAGGTTGCTCCCATTCAAAGGAAAAATTGTTAGAAGTTGAAACAACTGGGGTTACCGTCAAATTTCTCGGGGGAGATGGAGCTGATAAACTAAAATAATACGCTTGTTCCATAGCAGTCGAAACATTCCCAGCTTGATCTACAGTTCTAAGGTAAAACCAGTTCTTTCCAGATTGATAAGCAGCGTCTACGTGATCAAGATTCGGGAGTTCCAAAGAGATTGTAGCTGGATCGCTGATATCATACCAGGTGTCTCCGTCCCCACCAGTTTGATATTGAAGTTTGCTAAGACCAGAATGGAGATCAGCTGCATCAGCTTCCCATAAAAAAGAATAACTATCGGCTGCTGTGTATCCAGCTGGAGTAACCGCAGTATCAGTTGGGTTTGTTGGTACAGTAGCGTCATATTCATAGATAAAAGCGGTATAAGAATTAGCTGAAACCTTTCCAGCATTATCAATCGTTTTAATTTTCAAATAGTAGGTATCGCCAGAAATTAAATCATTCGGTTCGTATGTCACATTAGTTTGCTCCATTCCACTCACAAAAGGATCTTCAGCTGCATTGGTTCCAAAATAAACATAATACCCAGCTACACCAGAACCGTCAATGCCATCGCTCGCACCATCAGTTTGCTCTGCTTCTGGCCATTCAAAATAAGGATTTGGATGAGAGTACCAAGTTGAAGTGCTAATTTCGGTAGTTTTAGTGTTATCACTATAAACACTAGTTGTTGAAGGATTGTTTGGAGCAACAATGTCTTGATAATAGTTAACTTTTATTTCCTTCAATAACGATGAATAGACTTGATCAGACGAACTAAATTCGGCTTTGATTTGAATATATCTAGCGACTGGCGAAACAATGTTATAAAGATATTGATCAGATCCTCGACTTTCCTTATTAGTCGCAACATCCCATGCAGACCACTCACTTTCATCACTGGAACTTCTAGTATAAAAAACTAAACTAGTGTTATTCGGGCTCGAATAATCAACTTCTAAATTAGCCCAGTGATAAACATCTGTTAAATCTAAAGTATTTGTTTGGTAAGATCCAGTTTTTTCAAAACCAACATCATTGCCTTCGGAAGACACTAAGTAACTATATAGTCCATCCCTATAGGAATTCGTTCCACTTCCAGCTGTTGTCCAAACGTAATTATTTTCAAAAATACTAGAACCTCCATAATAAACTTGAGCTGGAACATCCTCAATTGTCGACCATGTATTATTGGAAATATCATAGCGATAAAAATCAGTTGAATTATAGCCCCTAGTAGCATAAAGGTATCCATCTTTTCCATCAGACAAAGAACCTCCAATATAAACGTTGCCTGGTACATCAGCCATTCTAAGCCAAGAATTTCCATCAACGTCATATCGATAAAACTGATTAGTATTCCCACCTCGAGTTGAATAAATATAATCAGTTCCTGAAACATCTTTGTAGATTATTTGTCCTCCGTAATGTTGAACCCAGCCAGAAATTGTTGGTAAAGCTGTTGACCATCGAGACCCCTCACTAGCTAGTGTGTCATAACGATACCAAACACTAGAACCAGAGCCACGAGTTGAATAGATATATTGATCACCATCATAAACCATCGATGAACCATAATTAGTTTGATAAGGGAATCTATCAGCAGTTATGATTTCCCAAACATTAGTAGAGACTGTATATTTCATGAAATAGTTGTGAGTAGTCCCAGCCCTATCAGTTCTAATCGCTCCATTAGTCACGTAGATAACTCCTTCATCTTCGTTATAAACCATTGCCGCTCCATTATAAGCACCCACTGGTAAATTAGCTAACTTTGAAAATTCTCCACTTTCAATATGATAAACACCAAATTCATCGCTATAATCACCTCTCATAATATAGATATTTCCACTCCCATCTTCTTCCATTTCAGTCCCTCGCTGATAATCAAAATAATTTGAACCGGCGTTTGTTGACGGGCCGAAGAATCCTCGCTGAGGAACTTCCCAGGAATTTTCCTCAATACTAAAACGATAGAAAGCCGTTGAACCAGCCCCTCGAGTTGCATAAATGTAATCCCCAACCACTTCTAAGCTAGCTCCATATTCAGCATAAGATGGAATCTCAGGAAGAGAAGACCAAGTAGCTGAACCTACGTCATATTTGAAAAAATTCTGACGATAATTACCGCTCAACATATACACGGTCTCAGAATCACTATGGTAAGCCAAACTTCCTCCTGAATAAATTCCAATTGGGGCCTTTTCAAGTGGTGTCCAAGTATCAGCTTCATCCCCTGCTTCTGAATCTTCTTCAATAGTATACTTAGCAAAATATGGATAATAATTACCTTGAAGATAATAAATTGTATTATCCCCATCGAATACTCCATCGGATCCAATGTAAGCTCTTTGACCATCACCTTCGTTAGGATTATCAAATTCAGCATTAGTTAGTGTTGTCCATTGATTACTTTGAGTATCGTAGCGATAAAAAGCATCTTCATTCCCAGGTAAAGCATACACATAACGATCATCGTCATAATTCAAAGAAGCTCCGTAATAAAAATTCTTAGGAGCACTTGCCATCACTGCCCATGAATCGTCTTCGATGTCATAACGCCAAAAAGTCGGAGTATTCTGACCTCTTGAGCCATACAGATAGCCATCCGGGCCCTTGACAATCGACCCTCCCATTCGAACCGTTTCAGGAGCTGGACTAAGGGTCTCCCAGACTTCAGTTGTCAAATTATAGGCATAAAAACTAGTAGCATTATTTCCTCTGAATGTATAAATCTTGTTCTCAGCCTCCGCATATTGCAACTCCCCACCGTATCTAATTCCAACAGGAAGATACGAAAGTCTGCTTTCTCGCCAAAAACCATCCGTGTGCTCCAATTGAACAGATCCAACTTCGTTGGAAGTTGAAACATTTGTAGTCTCTGCACTTCCAGCTTCAAAATCTTCCTGTGAAGTAACTGTTTCAGTTAAGTACGGTGAAGCTCCTTGGTAATTATAAGTAAAAGCTTCCCAGGTTTCATCTTCGGTATTTGCTTCTTCGTCTTTAGTTTTAATACGAAGATAATAATTTCCAGTTGTCATTCCGATATTAACCTGGAAAGAATCAGTTATTTGAAAGACACCAACACTTTCTGGATCAGCATTTTCGTCAGAACCATAATAAACATAATATCCAGCAACACCAGAACCTGAGTCAGTTGCGCCAGACCAAGAAAAATAAGGATGAGCATGTCGATACGCTACTTCGGAAACAAGAGTATCTCCACTAATTCTTTGGGAATAGGCTAGTATTGTATCTGGATTTTGCGGGTCAACATCCTCACTAACATAAATAATCGAATAACTATACACGGTAGGAGTGCTAATTCCATCAGTATTACTAAGTATAATCTTAACTTGAAGATAGCGACGTTCGTCTGATTGAATTGTGCTACTGGACCCTAAAGCTTCCCAAGCCGACCAAGTTGCCTCATCATCAGAACTTCTAGTTTGATAAACAATAGCAGTATTAACGGGAACGTCCTCTACGCCAGTTAAGGTTGAAAAACTATCCACATGACTTAGGTCAATACTTTCGCTGACATAAGTACCACTATCTTCATAATTACTGGCTGATAAAGTATAACTCCACATATCAACCGTTCCTCCACCAGGTAAAGCATAGAAAGAATTTCCTCCTGCATATTCGATGCTAGCTCCGTTATAAGGCCCTCTATTGTAAGTATATTTTTGAACATTTCTTAGCTTAATCCAACTATCTTCAGCAATATCATATACCCAATTATCATCCTTGTAGTTACCAGCTAAAGCATGGATTTTCCCATTATAATAAGTCATATCAGTTCCATAATACTGAGCAAAAGGACTACGAGAAAGTTCAGACCAAATGTTCGTGCCCGTATCATACTTCAAAAAAGCTGATTCTCCATCACCCGGCATTAGATAAAGATCAGTTCCATCTGAAATCATGCGCCCTCCACTATAGGGTCGATAAGAAGTCCCTTCGGCGGTGATAATATCATCAATTATTTCCCAGCTATCTCCAGCAATATCATATCGGTAAAAATCATCCTGTGCATTACCTCTGTTAACATAAATATAACCATCATCAGTATTGTAGCTAGCATTTGATCCATAGCGTAAAGTTGCAGGTGCGGCAGCAAGAGTTGTCCAGCTATTTGCAACCGTATCATATCGATAAAAAGAGGTGTTATTCCCTCCTTGCGGAATATAGACATAGCCATCATGAAAAGTTCCTTTGGTGTCATATCTCAAAGCACCTGGTGCACTAGCCCTTGTCTCCCAGCCATTGGCAGATATATCATATCGGTAAAAATTTGTTCCTCCCCCTCGAGCTGCAAAGATATAAGCCCCTGCTCCAGTCACTTGATTCCAAATCAAATCAGCACCAGTATTGGCAGTAGCAGGTAAATCTTCTGGCCCAAGCCATTCTCCATTTGAACCAGATTCTGGGTCAAATTTCCAAAGAGTATACTGACCATTGGCCCGAACCACATAGAAATTTCCATCATCACTATTATAATTAATAGAAGAATAATTATTTGTAAGCGGAGTATTTTCTAACGTCTCCCAGGAATCTCCAGCAATGTCATATCGATAAAAAAGATTAGTGTTGTTAGATCTTAGATAATAGATATGTCCATCATAATAAGCTCCTTTTTGCTCTCCGTAAAAAGATGCTGGAGTAATTGTTTTGGCTGTCCAAACATTACTGCTAATGTCATACTCCCAAAAAGTTCGTTGATTGTACCCCCTGTTTAAATACATTTTACCATTTTCTCCGTAAACCATATTAGACCCTCGATAAACAGTTGATGGAACAGGAGCTAGGTTGTACCAAGAATTTTCAGAAACATCGAATCTCCAAAAATCAGTCGAAGCTTGACCTCTGGGTATATAAAAATCTGTTCCATCAAACTCTATTGAAGCTCCTTGATAAACAGTATCCAAAAGATCTGGAAGTTGAGTCCATTCTTCGTTTTCGATATTATAACGATAAAAATCCTTTGAATAACCTCCAAAAATAAAATATAGGTTTCCTGCCCCATCGTAAGAAATGTCAGCACCATAATGAGATGGTTGTGGGAGGTCGTCTATCAAAGACCATTCATTCCTGTTTATATCATAACGATAGAAAGCCTTGTCTCCATAACCTCTAGCTAAATAAAGATAGTCTCCGACAAGAGCAGAGGCGGAACCAAAAGAAACCGTATCGGGTGTTGGCGCCCAAGCTCGAGCCTCCCAAGTTCCTGCAGTTTCAAGTTGAATTGCATCCAGCGAGCTAGTAGTTGAAACTTCCGTTAAAGTTCCAGCCTCCCACTGAGAACGTGTTGTGATTGTTTGTGATTCGGGAGCCCCCAAAGAACCAGGTGTCACGAGATAGATAAGCACTAAAATTAATGCAATTTTAACTGTTTGAAAGGAAAGTTTTCTAAAAAACTTGAAAAATGATTTCAAAAAACAAGCCAAGCCAGAACTGAAAAAAGAGCCTGCTTTAATAAAATAGTACTTTTTCCCAATAATCTTTTTTATTTCTTTTTCTGATAACCGTTTTCTTGTTGAGGTCTCTTTTTCTTTAACTTTTTTAGAACCAGACAACCTCAAAAAATCTCTTATCCGAAGAGACTTTTCTTTAGCTTTCTTCCCAAAAAGAAAACTTTTGGAAAACTTTTTTATTTTTGCCCTTGAAAGATTCTTTTTCAATTGAAATAGAAATGAAAATTAATTTAAATCTTTATTTTAAATTATTTTTCATTTTTTACAAAAAATACCTATTTTTCCGAACTTTTGTTTTTTAAAAACCCTACTCGAATCTCTAAGATTATACCATTTTCAAAAATAAATATCAAACAATTATGCTAATTAGTAGGGATTCTACTAACGAAAAAAAAAATATTCTTTAGACTAACCTGCTTTACCGTTTTAAGGAATTGTTTTATCGCCCTAAAGTGAACTGTTTTACCTAACCCTTTATCGATTATTTCACCCACTAAAATTATATCGGGGTCTTGTCTAACGATGGACCGTAGTCCTTTAGTAAAAGTTAATCCGGTTTCATTATTAACTTGAATTTGATTCAATCCCATTAATTGATATTCTACAGGATCTTCGATAGTAGTGATATTCACTTCAGGACGATTTAGTTTTTGGAGTAATGCATAAAGAGTTGTTGTCTTCCCACTTCCAGTTGGCCCTGTTACTAATATCATGCCAAAGGGGTTTTTAGCTCCCTTATCAATTATTGCCTGATCTTGGGAGGAAAGACCCAAGTCCCCCAAGTTAAAGCCCTTTACATATTCAGCTAAAACTCTAATAACAATCTTCTCCCCTCTTAAGGTTGGTACGATCGAAATCCTTAAATCAATCTCCTTACCTTTTTTAACCATCCTGATTGATCCGTCTTGAGAAGAAAAATGATTATCAATCCGGAGTTTGGCCTGAACTTTAATTCGATTCAAGATGTTTTCATAGTATTTCAAGGGGATATTCCCAGCTTCCCTTAGAAGACCATCCACTCTAAATCGTACTGCTACATTCTCCTTCCGTGGCTCGAAGTGAATGTCAGAAGCCCTAAAAGCTAAAGAATCATCGATTATTTCATCAATTATTTCTGGCGCAATTTTTTCCCCAGTTTCAATTATCTTTGAAAATCGAGTTTCGAGCGGCTTTCGGTAGCTAACTAAAACACTGTCTATGTCCTCTGTTAAAGAATAAGCGATTTGGATCTTCTTACCTGTAAAATTTTGCGACAAAACTGCTTGCAATCCTTTTTTCGAAGGTTGATCTGTAGCGACAACAATCTTTTTTTCTTTCTCTGAGAACAAGGTTGCTCTATATTGATTAGCCAATTCCAAAGGAATTTTCATCACTTGTTCAGTCGAAGGCGTATGAGAGTTTAAATCAGCATAGGGAATGCCATAATATTCAGCCATGGCCTGACCAAAAAGGTCTTTGGTTATAACTTCATTTGAAAAAAGATAATCTAAAATCGAAATATTATTTCGCGAAGAATCTTTTTCGGCCGACGCTAAATCCTCTTTAGTAACATAACTACCAGCCAATAAAACTTTTTTAATTAGTTCTTTTTCAGTATTTTTTTTGTTTTTGTTTTCCATTTTTATAAAAAATCAAACTGCTCCTTAAAACTCAAGCTCCTATATTTCGTTTTACATACTCCACTACATGCGCAATTGGAGTATCGGATTTAATAAAATAATCTCTGGCTCCCAATTCCTTAGCCTTGTTAAGATCGTCTCCTTGGCTTAAGTTGGATAGAACTACCACTGGAATTTTATTCCCTGCTGCCTTCAAAGCTTCTAATGTTGCAAAGCCGTCCATAATAGGCATTATTAGATCCATCAGAAACAAGTCATATTGATTTTCTTTCATTTTCTCCAAAGCTTCTTTCCCATTATGAGTAACAGTTGTTTCGTAACCAACGTGTTCTAATTTTAAACTCAATGCTTTAGCAATCGCCTTTTCATCCTCAGCAATTAATATCCTGTTGTTAGGCATTTTATTTTTATTACTAGTATTTGTTGTTATTCTAGCATTTTATTCAAATAACAACAAACTTAAACTCGCCCTATATTTAAAAGATTCTCCTATAAAAAAAGCTTGTTTTAAAACAAATTCACTCTTCTTGAATAAGTATTTTATTCTGCCTAATTTTTATTTCATTCTAAGTTTTCCTTAGAGTTGTATAGCGCTTCAAAAATTAGTGTAAAATGATTCTCTAGGCACTTTTTAGAGTCCATATCATTACATATGTCCTTACATATGTAATGACACTCCTTTTCCCTCTATCAAGGCTAAGATTCGAAAACATCTCTATCAGAGCAAACAAAAAACAACGTTGTAACGTTGTTTTTTCTCGACAGAAAAAATTGCTATTTATTTTCCTCCCCCTCAAGTTCCTCTTCAATCCTCTCTTTATGAAGAGTGGTTTCCTTTTTCAATTTTTCAAGCAACACTTTCAACTCAGAGCTGCTTGTTTCAAAAAAACTGAAGAATTCTCTCTCCAATAAACTTTTCTCTTTTTTCAAAGCAACTAACAGTTGCTCTTTATGTGAAATATGGTTTATTTTGCTACTTAGAAATCTATCAAGCTCTTTTTGTGTTTCATCAATAGATTCTTGAATTTCAGTTTTCGAAACACTTCCCTTTTTCAAGACCATATCCTTCCTATCGACTTCCTCACTAAGTAGCATGATCCATTCTGCATGTTCCTTCTCTTCAGCAAAGAGTTTCATCCAAAAATCACTTTTTGATTCTGATTTTTTTGCATAAGCTTCGTATAATCTGCCTACCGCCAATTCATTTTCGATCAGTAAATTTAAGTAGTCTACTTGTTCTTGTTCCAGCATTTTTAAAAATGTTTAATAAAATAAATGATTTATTCAAATTATACCAAATACTAAATAAAAAGATACTTGGATATTTACATACTAGTCTTACTGTTTGAAACAAATGAACTTCTAGTTTTTTTATTTTTCGAGTTTTAAAAATTTAAAAACAACTAGCTTAAGTTTAGCTAAATATTCTTAAATAATACTCTTTTCTGTTATACTAAAGACAATTATCCTTAAATTCCAACTACTAATGGAAAAATTTAACTTCTTTAAAAGAAATAAAAAGATGGAAGAGGTAAAGCCAAAAACCGAAGAGGAGCCGACAGAGAAATTATTAGATCGAAGAAAATTTCTCAAAATGGCAGGTGGGGCCTTAGCGGGTTTAGCTTTGTCTGATGTCAGTTTACTATCCAAAGCGCTTGAGGCATCAGAATTAAAAGAGAGCTTAGATTGGAACGAAGGAATAAGTTCATTATTAAAGGATGTTTTTGAAAGCAAAGTAGAAACAGCTGGGGTTTTTATTGAATCTACTGATAAGGAACACTCCTGGAAGAATATTCAAGATGGACAACTAGCCCAAATCTCCGTTGACCCCAAGCAAATTGTCGAGGGAATAAAAAGTCTTGGGATTCAAAACAAAAACATAGCCAAAATAATTCATCTACATTCCCATCCTTTGCACTCTTTTTCGGAAACTAGCAAAAATCAACCAGAGGAAGCCATTGAAAGATTTGTTAACTCTAAACAAAAGAAAGGAATTATCCTGCCACCAAGTGAAGCTGATATGGATATTTTGCCAGCAAGAGAAGGCGCCAAGGCTGATGCTTGGAAGACAGCTTTTGAAGAAGGCGGCTTAGACTATGAGATGGTTCAACAGGGAGTTGTCGAACCGTCTGGTGTTTGGCTTTATAGTAAAATAAACCCGAAAAAATTACCCCCGAATTCTCCTTTAAAAAAATATCTGGAAAACAAAGAAGTTCTTAAAAAAGCTTGGGGAGGATTATGGGAAAACAAACTTAAGAATAAAATGGAAACGACACCAATTGAAGAATTAAAAAAACTCCTACTAATACATTCTAGTGATCGCATAAAAGCTTATCTTCAAAAAACAACCCCTGCTAGCCCTGAGGCTATTAAAACTTTATTCAAGGGTGCCTTAACTTATAGTTCGGGCTTAATCGATTCTTTCGTTGACGGAGAAAGTCGTCCGCTAGCATTAGCTCATCAAAAAATAACAGTTCAATCAAGCAAGATAGACAACAACTTTAAAAACACTTTCAATGGGGTTTGCGAGAAAAGCGCAAAAGGTGAGGCAAGTAAAAAAGATATTGAAGAGTTAATAGAAACTGCTCGCTGGAAACAAGTTGAGCTTTCTTTTACTCCTCACTCTGAAAAATTACTAAATAGTGTAGGCGCTAGATAAAGAAGTTTTCGCAATTTTATTTTATTGTTCGAATTTTAGGAATTTAGGTGTTAGAATGAAAATAAAGAATTCTTGTCTTGCTAATAATTATTTGGATCACATGAAAAAAGTTATCGTTTTTGTGCTAGGGTTTACATTAGTGCTTTCTGGATTATATTTTGTTTTTTCTCCAAAAGAACAAACTGAAGTGAGAAAAAATATTAAGAACGAGCGAAGTGCATATTTAGATGACTATCTCAAATCTGACTGGTTGAATGTCTTGCCTGACCAAGAATGGGGAGAGATTGAAAAAAATGTTGAGGGTTATTCCTATACATACAAAGAAGAGATTACCGACGACTCCAAAATAAACAAATCTGTTGAATATAAAGAGACGGAGAAAGGAGAATTTCAAGGAATAATGCAAATTGACTTTTCAGGTAAGTCTGATTCTTATGTTGTAGAAATTCCGAAATCTTTTGCTAGTCATGTTGATGAGATAAATTTCTCTCAAAAGCCAAGTAAGATTATAAATCCGGACCCAATTGTTGAGTTTAAAAAAGAGGATTCTAAAATTGAAATAGAATCGAAAGAAAATAAGAAGAGCGAGGAGATCGAGGATAATTTGATAGAGCAAATTCTTGATGTTGAATCAAAGCGTTGTGACGAACTAAAAGGAGACGAGGCTGTTGCCTGCAGGCTTTCCCTGATTGCTAAGTATCGAGACTCTACTGAGTTAAAAGAGGAAATTTCTCATCTTGATATGACGCAAGTTTCAGGCGGTAGTGTCGTGGCTGTTTTTAATGGAAATATGCGACCTTGTAAATACATTAGAGCCTCTTCTGAAAGACAGCGTTGCTATGAATATGCCTATCAAATACTAGTTGATGAATGTCATGCGTCTAGCGGAAAAGAATATCGTGATTGTGTTAGGGATCTATCAAGTACTCTTCCAAGCTTTGAGGAGCAAAGACTTTTTTGTGGGCACATCGATGACGAAGATATGCGCAAAGAGTGTCAAGGTGTGGCGCCAGTAGAAGCTTGTGACGAAATAGAGAATAAAGAGATGAGAGATAAATGTAAGTTAAACATTGCCCGTACCAATGGTGATATAAAAATTTGTGATAAGGTTGAGGACCCTGATTATAAGCAAGCTTGCGTTGCTATTATTGGAATAGCAACTGGAGATGAAAGCTATTGTGATAAAGTTGAAGATGACTATCTAAGCGGACAATGTCGAGTCAAGTTAGCATTGCAGAAAAATGACAAAAAAATCTGTGCCAAGATTAAAAATGAAAACTCCAGGGATCTTTGCTATGGCCATTTTTTGACTGACATGGATGCAGTTGATGAAAGCATGTGTAGTCAATTTAATGAACTATTTCTAAAAGAAATGTGCCAACTAGTTCTGGCTATGAAAAATAAAGACACTGATAAATGTATGGACCCGAAAATTGTGAGTCTTGAAAACAGAGCGATTTGTTTGGCGGGTATAGCAGTGAAGCATGGTGATGCAGACGCATGTGGAAAAATAGACCCTATGTTAAGTAGCCTGGGAGAAGATAGGTACCCAGTTGAAATCGAAGAAGAAAGGATTTTAAAGCAAACTCTGCGAGATGAATGTTATGCCGCAGTGGCGAAAAAGAATAAGGACAAGAGTATTTGCAATAAAATAAGCGACAAAAAGCTCAGGGCTGAATGTAAGAAAAAAGATTCAGAAGAAAAGGATGATGGGGGAAAGAAGAATGAGGAAAGTGAGGAAGAAAAAACTTCATCAGTCGATATTCCTCCTTTCCCAGAATGGTTTGTGTGCCCTATTCCTGAGAATGCCAAGCTATTCACCACAACAAATGACATTGGTTCGGTTATGAAATACACAGACCCAAATGACATGAATAAAATAACTGGTCCCTCTGTCAGATATCGAAAACCCAACTTCAATGACGCTTATCATTATTTCTGCTACAACGCTGAAGGGGAAAAACACGGCCCTTTCAAGGAGTATGATCAAAAAACTGGGGACATCCGAAGGGAGGGATATTTCAAAAATGGAGAATGGGATCAATTAATCACAGCCTACAGAAATGGCATCGTTCGCTCGAAAGTAATGTATGACGAGGGGGTAAAACAAGGCTCCGGTGAAGACTATTGCACAGGTGATGCATGTGGCAAAGGAACCCTTGCTGCTAAGGGACAGTATGTTGATAATAAAAAACAAGGCACTTGGCAATATTATAAAAACGGGGCTCCAACAAAAAGACAGGATTATATTCAAGGACATGGACAGGGAGCATATTAGATAGAAGGGTGGTTTTTTATCCGAGAAATTCTAAAATAAAAAATACCCATTTAAATGGGTATTTTTTATTTTTCTCTAGACTTGAAATCAATCAATTAATCTTTTTTACCTACTATGAATTTCTTTTTTCACTCTTTAGTTCCTCTTCGATTCTTTTTCTGTGAGAGTTCGTTTCTTCTTTTAATTTTTTCAAGACGCCCTTCAGTCCTTCGTTGTCGGTTTTAAAAAATTCAAAAAACTTTTTTTCCAACATTCCACTCTCCTTCTTAAGCGCAATTTTCAGTTCTTCTTTGTGTGAGAGATAGCTAATGCCAGTGTTCAAAACCCTATCAACTTCCACTTGCGTCTCCTGGATAGACTCCCTCACTTCATCCTTTTGAATCCTATCCTCTTTAAAAACAATCCCTCCTTCTTCAATTTCTTCTTTAAGTTTTGAAATCCACTCTGCGTGCAAAACTTCTTCTTCGGAAAGTTTCATCCAAAATTCACCTTTCCCTTCTGTTCTTTTTGCATATGCCTCATACAAACGAGCAACTACCAATTCATTCTCGATTAATAGTTCGAGACATTCTAATTGTTCTTGTTTTATCATTTTTTAAATAAAAAAGTTTAATAAACTAAATACCGTACTCCAATTATACCAAATATAGTATTAAAATGCATTCAAAAAATGATTGGTTGAAATTTTTGAAGATACAAAAACTGGAAGGCAAACTATTTTTTGCATAAATACACATATATTGCTATTATAAAAAGTTCTTTTTTAAGCAATTAGGCTGACTTGGGAAAGAAGAGTACACAATAAAGACAAGGGACACTTTCTATTAACGAAGCATTCTCAAAGGAGAAAACCATGGGAATCGGTAACGAAAGAGGTATTGAGCTTTTTAAAAGGGCTGGGGCACTGAAAGAAGGTCATTTCAGATTAACAAATGGCAACGATGGCATTCATTATGTGGCAAAGGATTTGTTGCGTGAGAATGATGATGATGCCATGCGGGAAATTTGTATGGGAATTGCTCAAGATTTTGCAAATTTTAAAATCGATACAGTTATTGGGCCGGAAAGCGGAGCTGTGAAATATGCCCAGTATACAGCCATGTTTCTTTCGGAACTAACTGGAAGAAAGGTGGTGGCCATCCGAGCGAGAAAGTCTAATGATGGACAAAAGCAATTCTATATCGATGAACAGGATCTCCGATGGGTTCTCTGTAGAGATATATTGATTGCAGAGGATATTTTCACCACTGGAAAAAGTGCAGCAAAAGTAGTTGACCTCTCGACTGCTTGCGGAGGCAATGTTGTCGGAGTTGGTGGTGTCTGGAACCGTGGAGCTGTTACCGCCGAAGACTTGGGAGTGGAGGTATTTATCGCTCAGATAAATAGGCAGTATCCGACCTTTGAACCAGGGGAAGATTGCCCTGGTTGCAGAAACAAAGTTCTCTATGATATGCAGTTCGGTCATGGGAAAAGTTTAGTCGGCACTCACCCACTGGCGATTGCGCAATAACACAATAGCAATTGTGTAACAAAAGGGAGGGCGTTAGTCATAATGACAAGCGTCCTCTTTTATTTATTAATATTTTTGTACATTTTTTAAAGAAAAAGATCGAAAATTCACAATGTGAACTTTCGATCTTTCGATACTCAAAAATTTGAATGTTTCTACTTAAGCTCAAAGGTTTCTATCTCATCTGCTGTTTTTTGAACAGCTTCCAAGGGGTTGTCATCATTAACAAATGCCCCGCCAATGACCAGTTTGTCTGCGCCACCACTCAGTGCAAAGGCAGGTGACCCAACTCGTTTTTGATCTATTTGATTTTCCAACTTCCAATCAGGAGTTATCCCTGGGGTAAATTTCTGAAGACACCTAAGTTCTCGTCTTGTGGAAAGAACTTTTAATTCCTGCGAAGAACAAACCAGGTGACGAATTCCTGAAAGCACTGCATTGCGTGCTAAGCTTATCACCGAAGCCTTTGACGGCTGACCACTTCCTAAATGAATCTGTTCCTCTGAAAGTGAGGTTAATTCCGTGACAGCAATAATATACATCTTGCCGTCAGCCGCTTCAACAGCTTCTGACATCATGTCGATTTCACCCTTAGCCATAACGGTGGCAAACTGAATCTGTCCCGATTTGATATAGGGCATCAGTCTGCCAACGACAGTTCTGTCTACATCATGAAGCTTGTGATCAATCCAGATTGGCAGTCCATGCTGGGCTAACTCATCAAATAACATTACCTCACCATCTCGCCGAAAAACTTCCTGATCAACTGAGCGGTTCACTTTGAATCCGAAAATTGCCGGGTGCCTGGCGATGTTCTTTGCAATTTCCAAGGCCCTTGTCTTTTCTGTGTCTAAAGCTGCCCAAATTTTTCCCGTTGGATCCATAATAGAAACTCCTTCCCCTAAAGATTTGCTTTTCAAGTAATAAAAAGTTAGACACATTGCCTAACTCCCTCTTGTTATCCATTTAAAGAATATTTGATTTACTCCTAAAAAGCAAGTTATACGGTGGAATAAAATATAATAATTTATCTAAATGTGCTACTATCAAGATTAGTTAGAAAACTATTATCGAAAAAAAATATGCATTTGCGACAGAAAGCTCACGCGCTTCTTTTTATGCTAATCTGTGAAACAAAAAGGCTGCTCTTTGGGCAAAAATATTTTGCCGAAGTCGACATCACTGACAACTGCAATTTGCGTTGCAAGCATTGCTATCACTTCCGAAATCCTTTCAAGGAAATCAAAAAGAAGGAATTATCCTTAGACTCTTGGAAAAAAAGATTTAATGGATTACATAAAAAAGGCATTCGTTTTATGCTACTAGTGGGTGGTGAACCAACTTTGCGACAAGATGTCATCGAATTTGCCTACCGCAAATTTCCGGTTGTTCATATCATCTCTAATGGAATAATTAAAATTCCCAAAAAACTCGGTAGGTTAATTATTTTCCTTTCAGTAGATGGCGCAAAAGAAAAAAGTGAGGCGATTCGAGGAAAAGGGACTTTTGAAAAAGTCCTTTCAAATTATTCCGGCGATCGACGTGTTATTTTGAATATGACTCTACTCAAGGATAATTATACTGATCTTGAAGCCTTAGTAAAAACTTCAAAAAAACATAACTTCCGTGGAGTTGTTTGTAATTTCTACACCACCAGTCCCAATTATCCCGACCCAATGTTTATAGAAAAAAAAGATAGAGCTCTTATTATTAAAGAAATAAAACGGGTGAAAAAACTATATCCCAACGATTTACTACTAACAAAGTCAATGATTACTTGGTATGCCAAGCCTGATCACACAGACCGTTGTTTTTGGGGAGATGAAGTTTTGCACTTTGACGTCTCTTGGCAACGTCGTAGATGTTTCTCTGCTCCAGGTTGCTCTAATTGTGGTTGCTTCGCTGGCGCTTGCCAGAATCCACTCCATCTTTTGCGATACCTCCGTGAAGCAATCAAGTTAGTTTAAGAACATTATTAGTTAAAAGTAAAAATGAAAATTGGAATCTTCGGCTCAAGCCACAAAAACAACCCTGAAATCATCAAACAAACAAAAGAAATTGGGAGGCTACTTGCCCTAAAAAATCATGAGGTAGTAACTGGTGGAAGCCCAGGATATCCACATATTGTAGCCTCTTCAGCTTTAGCTGCTGGCGGAAAAGCAACGGTATATGCAGTTGGGTTGAATTTAAAGGACCATAAAAAATATCATGCCACTGACATTTCAAAGTACACAAATATTATATACCAAAAAAAATATTTCAAAAAAGAATTATCTATGATTGATAATTACGCAAGATCGCTAGACATGGTGATGGACATTGATACTGCGATTATCATTGGTGGTAGAGTTGGAACAATGTATGAAATATCAATACTCTGCGGGATGGCAAAAGATTTTTTTGTACTAGAAGATAGTGGTGGAATTACAAAAGAAACAATCAGGAGTTTTGTAAAGGAAGGACACAAGGAAAACTCTTCTGTTACTTTTTTGAAAAACTCAAACGACTTAACTTCCCTTGTTTAAAGAGTATTAAATAAAAAAATACGCCATTACACTTTCGTGTTTTGGCGCTTATTTTTAAACGATAAAGAAGATACAATGTTTCTTCTTTATCGTTTTTTTATTTTTTTCCATAAAAAGGGTACTAGACTGGAAGAATATAGTGGGACTAGCAATAAAAGAGATACTATAAAGGAAAGTTTAACTACTTGGTTTTGCATGTCAGTTCCTAGGAAAATAACATGTAGCGCTAGAAGCGGCACTAAAAATAAATTTAAAGAATGAGCAACTCTCCAAATTTTATGAGAAATTTTATCTTTTATAAAAGAAGTAAGCACAATGACTACTAATATATAAAAGGCGATGACCCCTAATGTCAAATACCCTCTATTCACAAAGATATTTTCCGAATAGAAGGGAATAAATACGTCTTTTATCCCCATTGCATATTCAGCATCATGGAATAGAAAACTAACACCGTGAAACAACGCCCAAAAAACAGCTGACACTGAAGTAAGGCTATGCAATCTAAGACTGTTGGCGGGATTGATTGTTTTTCTTAAAAAGATGTTTCTAATTGCAAGACCATAGAAAATTGAAAGCCACAAAAAGATATATGCTAAAAACCCAGAAGCTCGTGAAAGATACCATGCCCATGGTGTCTTTTCCACGAAATATTCCTCAGTAAGGTTCATGATTCCACGACCTACAGGATCAACACGGTCAAGCGGATCAGTTCCGTTTAGAATCTCTGCTCCGTCAAAAAAACCATCTTTATCAGTATCTGAAGAGGAAGGGTCTGTTTTAAAAATCTGTTTTTCTCCTTCATCTGTCAATCCGTCAAGGTCACTATCAATGATCACTTCTTTCTTGTAGTCAACTTTCGTTTCTTCCACATTCTCTTTTGCAAAGGCAAAAGATGGAAAACTGGTTTGGAAGAAAAAAACTAAAGTAAGAATAATAAAACTTCTAAAGAACATGCTTTTTAATTTTTTCTGAAACATAGATATTTCCTTTATAATCTAAAAATAATGCTTTGATTTTATGCTCATTTGCGAATTTCAATCCTCTTTCTTTTCCCATTAAGAAAAGTGACTTTGCCCGTCCATCAGCCTCAACTGCTTTCTCATCAATCACTGTTACTGTTTTCAAGTCACAAGCAAATTCATTGGGCTTCTTGGGGTTGATTAGATGATGAAAAGTTTTTCCTCCAATTGTCCAGCGTTTTCTGCTAATCCCAGAGGTAGCGATTCCCATTCCGCTGATGGCAAGCATCATGCTGTTGTCCTCGAGTCCTTCGATTCCAATTTTCCATTTACTATTTCTACTATTAAGTCCTTGAGCAAACATGTCCCCCCCTGCATCTATGATGAAATTTTCAATACCCTTATCGAATAAAAACTTTTTCACTAGATCAATAGTATAGCCCTTCACAATCCCAGTAGTGTCAACTTCTTTTTTTATTAAAATTTTCCTTTCATTGGGGAAGATCCTTAAATCATCTGCGAGTTTGCCTGTAACTTTACACAGCTCAGTTCCTTTTGCTGTGGCTGTAGGATAATTTTTTCTAAAATCTTTTTTATACCCAATTTTTTTCAAATTTTCAAGAACTCTTGGGTCAAAATATCCCTTTGAAATCTGATTAAACTTCTCACAAAGTAAGAGTACTTCTATCATTGCCTGCGAGGCTTCTGTTTTCACTCCCAACTTTCTGTTCATTTTCGAGAGTTCACTGTCTCGCTGGAATCTACTGAAAATACCCTCGTTTCTGGTGAAAATATCTCTGACTTCTTGCTTAAGTTCTGATTCTCTTTTCTTTGAGATCTTTTTATCTAAATTAATCTCCAATGAAATATCGGTGCCCATCGCTCCGAAATAATCCTCTATGTTATTTTTCTTTGAAGGTTTGTCAATCCTCATATCTATCAACTATCCCATTATTATTCTCGTCTTTAACAATGAAAAAGTCGTTTATTGTTGGTTGATTGTCTTCATTGTCAAAAATTCCATCTCTGTCAGTGTCGATATATGTTGTCTTGGTAGTCACCTCTTTGACATACGTGGATTTTTGCACAGAAGAAGTTTCTACTTTTGGTTCATAAGAGTCTTCATCGCCTTTATAATCTTCAGCCTCATCACCATCTTCTTCGCTGTTATTTTCCTCTTGTGGCTTCTTGATATCTTCAACGATGTCTAGAGTTTGAATTTCCTTGGAATTATCGTTTGTATCCAAAATTCCTCCATTCTCTTTTATTGTCTTAAAGAGAGTGAAGGCAATAAAAAGTATAACTCCCATCGCAATGAGTCCTACAAAAAATATTTTACTTTTTTTTACTACTTTTTTATCCATTTTCTTATGATGACTTTGTTTTCTTGTCTGACTTCTTTTCAACAACCTCCTTTACTGGTGGAGGTGGTGGTGGAGGTGTTGTGGTGGTACTGACAACTTCTTCTACTAACTTTTTCCCTGGAGAATCAATTATTTTAATTATTATTTCCCTTCTGTCTTTTTCGATTTTTTTCTGGGCATCAACAATCTCTTCATCCAAAAATTCATTGCTGACATTTTTTTTAAACTTCTCTTTTTTCAAAGCATCCTCTTTTCCCTTCATCAATAAAACGATGACGATAATAAACAAAACGCCAGTAAGACTGAATAAGAATTTTTCAATTTTATTTTTGATTTCAAGCATTTAAATCGAATACCTATAGAGTTAACAGCGCTATCATTTTAGCACAGAAAATTAGATGCTACCATGTTAGGCAAAAAATAAAGCACTTTCTTTCTCGATATTTTATTTATTATCATTTTTTCTGTTATGACCCATGCCCTCCCACGGTCTGATTTCCATCGCTTCAAAATCGCTTTTTTCTTTTTTTTGCCTCCCAATAACTTTGATTTTTTCACCTTCCTCCAGTCTTACTCTCCCACGAACTTGGGTGTTGTCATTAATAAAAATTTTCCAAGTTCCACTTTTAATGTTTTTTAAAATTAATACTTGAGATTCTTCTACTGTTTTTTTTGAAACAATTTCTCCTGAGAGCAAGCCCTTTTTTGGTTGAGACCATTGGTCTTCTTTAGTATGAATCACATTTTCATATCCTGGGATGCTTTCAAGAAAAATTTGGTTTAACTTCTGGTTTAATCCAGAGAAATACAACACTGCGCCTAAAAATAAACTACCGCCGATAATCACTGCCGTCACAAGTACTACTTCATAATGATAACCTTTTCTTGTGTGACGCAAATTCTGATATGAAATAACCATAAAAAGCCCTAGGAAGATAATCCAAAAATGTGGAAACATTATTAAAAAAGTTTCCAAGGAGCTATTTCCTAAATTAGCATATATTTGCCAATCGAGCTCTGCAATAAGAAAGGTCAGAATAGAAATTGAAACTCCTCCAGCTAAGATTGAAAAACTAAAAGCTAACCACCAGAAAAAATTTTGAAGGCTAAACTTCCAACTTGCAGTCGGTTCTATTTTTTCTTTCTTGATTTTTTCTAAACCTTTTTTAATAAAATTTTTCATCTTATTTTTGGTTGAAATTCTTATAAGCAATCAATTCTAACTTGTTTTAATTCTCTTTTTAGAATCTTCTTTCCTCTAGCAATCAGCGTTGCCACAGAACCTTTTGGCCTCTCTAAAATATCCATAATTTCCTCGTAATTTTTCTCCTCTAAAAATCTAAGTATCATCGCTTCTCGATATTTTAAAGGTAGCTTTTCTATCGCCTCTCTGGCTTTCTTAAAACAATCTTTCGAAAGTGTTTTTTGCTCTAAATCAATACTGGACCTAAGAAAAGCCTCTACATCGCTTTCCTTTAATTCATCAAACAAGCCTTCTTTTTGGCGCTTTCTTTTTCTGATTTCATCAACGACTCGATTATGTGTAACTCGATAAATCCAACTAGAAAATTTGAAAGAAGCATCAAACTCATTTAAATTTCTATAGGCTTTGATAAGCACTTCTTGCAAAATGTCCTCGATATCCTCATTAGTAAAATAGGAAATTCTTTTCACATACCAAAACAATTTTTCCTGATACCGACTCATTAAAATTCCAAAATATTCCGAATCTTGTTTTGCTAATTCGATTAATTCAAAATCATTTTTATCAATAAAATTATGCTCTAATTTCATAAAAATTGTGTTCTTTCGCCTTGACTACTTTTCTACTAACTTACTGTAACTTTACCATATAATAAACTTTATTGAGAGTGATCACAGACCCTATCCTTGTTGACGTCTATATAGCTAGCACAGTCTCCAGGAAATTCACACTCCACTTCTCCAAACACGCAATCTGGCTCATACTTTTTCATGCTCCTATCTTCTCCTGCTTTTTCCTCAATAATATATCCATCAATAACTTTTCTAAAATCCTCCGTTTCTAGAACTGCACCTTCCTTGTTTTTCAATCCATATTCTGGACCGATTAATTTTAACTTCAAAGAAGTGTCTACATCTTTTGGAAGAGCTAATTTTTTTTGAAATTCAGATAGCGGAACCTTTGTTGTCTTAATGACATAATTTAGAGTGTTACTTCCTCTGATGTCAGCAGTATTCACTTCTCCCTTAATATTTACAATATTCGACTCTGGTTTAGTTTTCCAAAAAGGAGTAAAAGGCGCAATAATTAAGGGGATAACAACTAACATAATGATTAATTTCAAAAAAAGATTTCTGGAAATCTTTTTCCCCATGGTTGTATAACCCAAGCTACTTTTCGGACAATCTCCTATGCACTTTCCGCAACTGATACAATCAGCATTCTTAACAATCTTAGCAGTTTTAATTTCTAAATTAGCCGGACAAGTCTTGTCACAAATTCCGCAACTAATACAAGACTTGGAATTTCTTTCAATTTTTAGAAAGCTAAGTTTTTTCATTATGCCAAAGAATGCTCCCAAAGGGCAAAAGTATCGACACCATAGACTCTTGGAAAATAAAGCTGAAAACAATACAAGCATCAAGATCAAATATCCAACAATCTTCTCTTTAAACTCACCTCCAAAATGCATAAGTGAAGTGTATGGATCGTAATTTCTGAAAACTAAATCTCCTAGATAGAACGAATAGTAAACGATGATTAGAAGGATGAGATATTTTAGATATCTTAGATATCTATCCAGTTCTTTGGGAATTTCAAAATCTTTTTTAAAACCAATTTTTCTCCCGAGCGCTCTGAGCCATTCTTGAATTGCTCCTAAAGGGCAAAAATAACCACAAAAAATTCTACCCAAAAAGAAATTGGCAAACAAGAAAATCCCCATCAGGATGAATGAACTAGTAAAAATTCTTTTCAAAAACTCTCCTTTAAATAACAAAGTAAAAAAACTTTCCACTGCCCCAAATGGACAATATGCATCAATTGGAGCTGCTTTTTCAATTCCGAAAAATTGATGCGTTAGAGCTAATAAGACAACTGTGACAACAACAAATAACTGAGAAATAAAACGTGTTGAAATATTTCTTTTCAAGATTTTCATATTATTCTTTATTGATTTTAACCTAATGATTACTAGGAAATTAATTAACTTATTTTAAGAGAGGAAAATGGACTTTCCTCTCTTTTGTATAAATTGATTATTTCAAATTATCACAATTACCGTCTCCATCGTTGTCGATGAAATTACCCTTATTATTTTGTCCACGATTTTTTCCGTTTCCATTTCCATTTCCTTGAACTTTTCCTTCACCTTTACCATGACCTCGTCCAAGTGATTCTCCATCGCTTGTTCGAAGTCCTAATTCTTTTCTGATTTCATCAGCCTCGACGGTTTTACCTTCCTGCCCTAGTTTATGAGCCTCGGCAAAACGATTGAAGTTTTCTTCGGTTACAACCTCAGTCACTCTTCCTCTTCCATCCATCTGTTCCTTCCAAGCGTCATAATCACTCCCTTCGAAAGCTTTCTCCATAATTTCATGCCTTTCTTCGGAATAATTTGGTCCTTGCTTAGAGTAATCTCCACGATATGCTAGAGTATTATCTGCACCGAGAGCAACAACTGCTGTCAAAGCTGCAAGGCCAATAACTGAAGGGATTAACAATTTTTTCTTGTTCATTTTTTTTATTCTTAGATTATTTAACTGAAAAGATGATTCTAGTCTCCGCGGCAGATATTTAAATCATCATTCACTAAGTATAACGATTTATGTTAAAAAAAGTTTTCATAGATTGACAAATAGTGAGTAATGTGTTAAAGTTATAAGCAAAATTAGTACCTATTACTTAATGTTTACATAAAGGAGAAAAATGCTATGAACACAGGATTTATGAGCAAAAAAATCTTGGGATTCATCCCTGGAAAGACCTATTCTTTCGACCCTTTGGTTGAGAGTGATTGCATGCTGAAAAATGGCACTGTTGAGTGGATAAAGGCTTCTTTGTCAAAAGGCCACTGCATCGCTTTTGATAGAAAAGAAAATATTGGAACTTTTGTCGGTATTCCAAAAGACAAGAATGTTGAATATTTTTTCAAGACAATCTTCGAAAATGGACAGCACACTATCATAGAAGGAGAAAAATAAGAATGGATCTTTTTAAATTATTATGTGAAGCATTGTTCGGAAACAGCAAAGTGAAGTCGCAGAGAACTTCCTCGAAGCCATCATGCATAGAGATGGAGATTCCTGATAACCTTAGTGGTCTAGAAGGGACTCTCCCAGGCGGAAACCACGGTTATGGTTGCACATGTTGGTCTTGTGAGTCTCAAACAAAAACAAGGTGATTCAAACACCTAGAACAGGAGGACGTCTATGAAAATCAGTAAATTATTATTTTTAGTATTTATGGTTTTGACTCTCATTTTTTCTGCTTGTGTTAGAAAAAATAATACGGAATCAACTGCCTTGGTAGTTTTAAGCCCCCATGTTAGAGTTATACTCAAAAAAGATCTGGGACTTAAAAGCAATGAGTCATTTGCTTTAATTGTTTCTTTCAATGATAAAGAGGACGGGTTTCTCCATGTAGTGGAAATATGCCTCAGTGATCGAAATGGTAAAAGTTGCAATCTCAGCAAATGGTTCGAAACCAACACGCATCCTTCGTCTTTGGAATTCTCTGAAGAAATAGACCAGCGCTGGAAAAAAGATTTTCCAGCATCGAAAATTGCATTTATTGAAATGTTGTACTATTCAGAACCAGCAGGTAAACACAAGATTGAATCAATTTATTGTCCCCAGTCAAAATGATGGGACTTTTGTACAAGAAACTAGAAGTCGCAGAGAGCAATTGCTCTGTGCGACTTTTTTTAATCCGAAATCCTGACTTTTATCAAAGACTCCGGCATGACCAAAGCTCGAATTTTTAGTCTTTAGAAAAATAGGGGAAATAATTTTTCCTAAAAAACCAGTTCTTGTGTTACTATATAGATATTAAACATCAAAATAAAAAATGGTAAAACCAAAATCGCCTCCCAACAAAACTCATACCTTAATTATTTCTGATTTGCATCTAGGTTCAAAGGTGAGTCGTAGCAAAAGAGTTGCTACGTTTTTAAAAAGTTATCAGTTTAGAAAGTTAATCCTACTAGGAGATATTTTTGAAGACCTAGACTTCAGCCATTTGAAGGAAGATGATTGGAAGTTCTTATCGCTAATTGGAAAACTTTCCAAAACCAAGAAAATAATTTGGGTTGAAGGAAATCATGATCAGGGACTTGCAAAAATTTTTGCTAGCCTCACAGGAGCTCGTGTAAAAAAGGCTTATTACTGGAGTTATCAGGGTAAAAAATATTTAGCGATGCACGGACATCAATTTGATAATTTTCTAATCAATAATGAGTTTCTCGGATTTATTGCAAATCAGGCCTATAACATAATCCAAATTGTTGATTTCCAGGATAAAAGAGTGAGTCGTTTCATTAAAGGTAAAAGTAAGGGTTGGCTTAGACTTTCGAAAAAAGTTGCGAAGAGGGCTCTTCTTTATGCAAAGATTAAAGGTGTTAATTTTATTTTCTGTGGACACACTCATAAAACACTCAAAAAAAGAAGTGGTGAAACACGCTACTACAATTGTGGATGCTGGACTGATATCCCAGCGGGCTACATAACGATTGATAAAGATGTTATAAAAATAAATAAACATTTTTGACCTTCTGAAATATTTTCAAAAATAAAAAACAGGAATCGTGCAAAATGATATGCTCAATTCCTGTTTTGTTACATAGATGTGAATTATTCACTAAAATCGCCTTCCTTGCCTTTATTTTGGTCAATTTCTTTAATTCTTTCGGCAATTTTTTCCTCAGTCCATTCAGCTGGATCTTCAGTTCTCCCAATTTTTGGACCCAGGTCATAGGAACCTGTTTCGAGGATTCTTTCAATAACCAGTGAGCCAGTCCCACTAGAATTGCAGACGTCTTTCATGAATGGTGATAAGAAATCTGTTATGCCCGTAGTCATTCTTTTTTGAATTTCTTCGGATTGGCCGAGTAGTTTGTTTTCGAATGGACGACATAATTTCTTCATGTCGCCAATTTTAAATTTATGCTCCCAAGCATAATCAAACATTTCTTTCCAGAGTTTGTCGGTCATGCCACAACCTGGCAGTTTAACGAATTCACCATCGCTACCCATCACGCAATTCCCATAATCATCAACTTTACTTCCCCAGGAAATATATTGCAATGCCGTCGCAAGATTGGCTTTTGTGGTTGAAGTGTTCATTGCGATTTTTCTCAACCGCTCAGAACTGTTCCCGCTAGTACCATGCTGAGCACCTGAAACCTTGAACGGTGCAAGTGCACTGTGAATCTTGGCAGTCAGATCGACCTGAATTCCCTCAGAACCCTTTTCAATTCCATGAGTTGTACCATTATTCAGTGCGATCCAATCTGGGAAAATATCATGGGCATTTAATCCACAAATCAAAAACTTGGCTTCTTGCACAGTCGAAAGACCTGTCTTCCCTTTGATTTCACCTATTTCCGTTTCAAACCCAGCCCAATCGGGAATGAACGGATGCAATAAAATATTCATCAAAAGGTTTTCGTCGTCAGGCATGTGTGATGCATCAATTGCAATCGATGAAATTCCGGCATCGAACAACGTTGGAATTTCAATACTTGCTGCTTGAAACTGATTCATGTGTTTAATCCCATAGTGATCTGCATGAATCGCCACAGGAATCCGAATGTTAAACTGATTACAAAGTGCATCTACAATTCTGGCAATGTTCCAGAAATTGACAGCACAATACGCATCAGCACCACCTTCAGAACGGGCAATTTCAATAATCAGTGCTGAATCAGTGGCATTTGCTGCCAGAAGTGCCCCACGAATAATAAAGTAACTTCTGCCATTCACGGCTACTGCCATTGAACCGGACTTTGTTCTCATCGCCCTGTCAATATATTTTCCACTGACGATGAGTGCCTTGGAATTTGGAAAAAGACTCTTAATGTTTGGCGGTCTACCAATTTCAAGTGCAGCTTCAAAAGCTCCTCGTTTTAAACTCATTCTTCACCTCTTTTTATTATTGGTTGAATCTTTCAACCGGTTTAAAGAACAGCGAATCAAGCATTTGCTCAATCCTCCCTTTTCGTTCAAGATTAGAGGATTATTAGCAAAAAATCAACCTTTTTATACTTTTTTATGCATAACCATTTATTATAAAAATAGGAGGTCAGCGAATAGTTAATTCGTTGACCTCCCTTCCTGAAAGATTCTATTTGTTATTCAATTGATGCGGCAACCACAGATATTTGATCTGAGAGCATATTCACGTAACTTCCAAGTTCATTATCATACCAACCAAAAACTCTGATTTTTTGAGGAGCAAAGCTATTAGTTCGTGCTTCACCTACAACGACGGCTTGGGTTTGGGAGCCCTCAATAATCGTCGCAGCAGCAGGCGATCCGATGATATCACTTGAGACATTCCTCTCGCTACTAAATCTCAGATAACCTTTTGTATCTACATCCGCAAGTTTTTTGTATACTCGGTTTATATTCTCCTTCGTAGGTTCAATGTCATTTTGCGGTTGCATCTCCGATGTCAAAACAACTAAAGAGCCTGTGATAGTCGGCACCCGAATTGACTGAGCAATAAATGGTACCTCTGCAATTTCAGGCAAAACATACTTTATAGCATTGGCGGCACCGGTGGTTGTCAGAAAAATATTATTGAATGCGGACCGGCTTTTGCACGGATCACTTTCACCTGCAGCAGGAACACAGTCAAGTACTGTTTGCTTCCCAGTCTCAGCATGGATTGTATCCATTGCAAAAGATGTCAATGCTGAAGGACCATAGCATTGAAGTAAGGGTTTGAACATGTGCACCAAGCAAGTTGTTGTGCAGGATGCATTTGAGATAATGTGATGCTGTTTGGGTTTGTAGTCATGACCATTGATGCCAAGCACCACCATCGTTGAGTCTTTCGGCAATTTATCTCCCTCGTCTAATTTAAAGGGTGATGAGATAACCACTTTTTTTACAGTTGGGTTGTCGAAGTGACCTCGAACGGAGCCTTTTGGATGATCTTTGTCCCGATCTGGAAAATTGAACTTCCCGGTAGTATCAATGATTATCTCCGCTCCTCTCCAGTCGATCTCCTTCGGGTTTCTGTGAGTCGTAAGGATGTTGATTTTAACACCATTGATTAAAATGAATCTTTTGGCCTCATTTCCTCTGACTTCAACGCTCTGGCGACTTGCTGCGCCGAACAGATAAGCGTCCAGACGGCCGTAAGTAGAGTCTTTGACAATGTAATCAATAACATCATCAAATGAGCATCCTACATCCCTTCCGAAATTTACAACAATTTCATCAAATTCTTTTTGAAATATTTTAGTCCAGAGAATCAATTTACCGACTCTTCCTAACCCATTAATCCCAAGAATTTTTTTTCTCATACAAACACCTCCCTGTAGTTGAGTTTACGCTTCTTGATTTTACAACAAATATCTTAAGAACTACTATGAATAATATTATACAGAGTAAAAGTTCAGAAAGTCAAGAAAAAAGACCTTTCTTAACAATTAAAAACGTGTTATAGTTCCAATATGAAAGATGAAGTTATTACAATAAATGAACTCGGTTGGGAAAAATATTCCCAAGATATTTCAGAGGCTCTAAATGTAGATTCCAATGAAATAGCTCGCATTACAGTTGAGAATAAATCCGTATATACACTACAGGGCGATCAAGGTGAACTTGAAGGTTTTTTGCGTGGGAAAGTTCTCTATGAAGACGAAGTCCCTGCTAATCGACCAAAAGTTGGTGATTGGGTTAGGATTGAAAAATTGCCAAATGAGAGAAGAGCTATTATAAAAGAGATTTTGCCTAGAAAATCTAAAATATCACGTAAAGGGAAAATGGATTCAATAAATGAACAGATTCTAGTCACAAATATTGATACCTCGTTTATCATACAAGGACTTGATAATGATTTTAATCTTAGAAGACTAGAGCGATATTTATCAATCGTGGAAGAAGGTGGCAGCAAGCCTATCGTAGTTTTAAATAAAGTTGATTTGATTGATAACGTTGACGAGTATATTTCTAAAATAAAAGAGATTCTTCCAAAAATAACACTTCTTGTGATTAGCGCAGAGAATGGAACAGGAATTGACAATTTATCGGAATATATACCTCCTCTGGAAACTGTGGTTTTTATTGGTTCGTCAGGCGCCGGAAAATCAACAATTATCAACAACCTTTTAAATAGTGAGGTTCAAACGACGAAATCTGTGCGAGATGATGATTCACGAGGTAGACATACAACAACACGTCGAGAACTCTTCATTCTACCAAATGGTGGCATTGTAATTGATACTCCTGGTATGCGAGAGGTTGGGATTAGCCCAACGAAATCATTAAATGTTTCTTTTGATGATATCGAACTATTAAAAACAAAATGCAAGTTCAATAAATGTGATCATCAAAAGACCGAGGGGTGCGCTATAAAAAAAGCCATAGAAGAAGGGGTTCTTGATAAAAACCGCTATCGAAATTTTCTTAAACTCGAAAATGAATTGGAAAGAGAGCTCCGCAAAAAAACTTTATCATTTGCAAAGGAACGAAAATATAAAAATAAAACACTTTCAAAACACATACGAAAAATAAAAAAATATGGAGACAAGTACTCCACTTATTAAATAAATATTGGGATACTTTATCTTTTTATGAAAGCTCATATGCGATGAGTTTTGCTCATAGAATAGTAACTAAAAGTATTTTGTAAAATATTAAATACAATTTATTGATACATTTGCTATAATAAATATATCTTATATTAACATTAAATCGAAAAACGAATGGAAAAAACAATTGTAAATTTGTCAAAAGCTTTCGTGGGAGAAAGTCAGGCAAGAAATCGTTATACTATGTATGCAAAGATTGCAAAAAAGGAGGGTTATGAAGAAATTGCGGCAAATTTTGAATCAACAGCAACCCAGGAAGCTGAACATGCTAAATGGCTTATGAGAATGATAAATGAATTGAAAGATGGTGCTCCAAATTTTAGCACAATCAATCTTGAGACAGAAGTTCCTACAATAATAGGAGATACAAAAGAGAATTTAAAAGCAGCAATTGCTGGGGAGAACCATGAACACACGTCAATGTACCCGGAATTCGCCAAGGTAGCCGAAGAAGAGGATATATCGAAAGTCGCGGTTCGTCTTCGCTCAATCGCAAAAGCAGAAGAAAATCATGAAGATAGGTATAAAAAATTTCTGAATGATCTTGAGCAAGGGCTTGTTTTCAAAAAAGAAATCTCTGTTGTTTGGCAATGTAGAAAATGTGGTTATTCTGAAACCAATGAAGAGTCCCCTTCTCTTTGTCCTTCATGTAACCATCCGAGAGCATATTTTGAAGTTAAGAAATAAATTTAAACACATGACAAAAAGAAATCAGGTCTATAAATGCGAACTTTGTGGTAATATTACGGAAGTTTTGCATACAGGAGCAGGGGAGCTAGTTTGTTGTGGAATCCCTATGGTGTCTATAGAAGAAAAAGTAATTGAAGAGGGAGTAGAAAAACACCTTCCTGTAATGGAAAAACTATCGAGCGATGTTTGTAAAGGTGGCGATGGTGTTAAAGTTAAAATTGGTGAAATCTCACATCCGATGGAAGAAACTCATTATATTGAGTGGGTTGAGGTTAAAACAAAAGATGATAAAGTTGGGAAAAAATTCCTCAAACCAGGAGATCCAACTGAAATGGAATTCCACACACGTGAAAATATTCTTGAAGTTAGAGCATTTTGCAATGTTCATGGTCTTTGGAAAAAAACCATTGAATAAACAATCCAGGGGAAATAAACTAAAAAACCACTATTATGGTGGTTTTTTAGTTTATTTGAGAAGTCAGAAATTATAAAGTTCTTGCTTCTACTATTTTTTTCGCATATGAGGTCCATGATGACCAATTAATCCTTTTGGAATTCCATTGTCACTTGCCCATTCTTCCATCTCTTCTCTATGTTTTTGACTCTCTTCCCTTCTTTCCTTGCGGAATTCTCTTCCCTCTTCTATATTCTCCTTTCTAATTGCCTGTATTTCTTCTACTCTCTTGAGTATCGATATCTTTTGAGCAATAGTTATTTTTCCACTAGCAACTGCTTGATTTAGTTCGTCTTCATGCCTTTTTCTTATTGCGGTTCTTCTCTCCTCTCGCACTTCAGCTTTGTGCTGGATAAAAACTTTTTTAACATCCTCCTTGTTCACATTGAATCTTTGTGCAAATCTCTCAGCGAAAGCTTCATGTCTATCACCCTTTGAGCTAGCCTTGGCAATACCGACACCAGCCACCCCAGCTACCAAACAAACACTTGCAGCAATAATTAAAACTTTCGTCTTTTGCTCTTTTGTTATGCTCTTTTTTTTGTTATCTATTTTGTCATCATTGCTTTGACTGATTTTCTCCATAGAAATTACTCTTAATTATTTTATTAAAGTTTCTCGCTTTCTTGGATGCTAGCTATCCATTTTTAAGCCTCACTAGTAATATACGGTAATCAAAATAAAAGTTTGCAATCCATTGTTTACTTTTTAGGATATTTATTGCCTTGCCCTTTCTTTTTTTCTTTTAAAATTTTCCCCTTCGCATGATCTTTGGATCTCATGTCATTTGGCTTTTTAAATTTCCCAATGCCCATGGCCAAGAAGAGGTCTTTCTCTTTTTTACTACCAATAATCAACAGTTCTTCCCCGATAATCAATTTAGTCCCCTTTCTAATTCTTGTTTTCTTGGAATACTCGACAGTCCATATTTTCTGCATCGGATCTTTAAGTAGAATTTTATTCTCTCCAGCCTCTATTACTACTCCGACTAAAACACCTTCTTCAGGCATCAGCAGACGTCTCTCTTTCTTCAATTTCATCAACATTGGGCTATGACCTTTTCCTAGAAAATTATTTTCAAATCTCTCGTTTGCTCTAGAAAAATGTGCGGCAACACCCAGAACAGAAACGATTAGAAGGATTGTACTCAAAACAAACAAGATGTTATGCCTATAACCAGTTTTTGTTTTTTGAAAAATCAAAACTCCCAGAAAAACACAAACAGCGAAAGCAATAATCCAAAGATACGGTGCTGCAAAAATCAAAATTCGAAGAATTTTCCCTATCTTAAAAAACATAAAGACTTCAGGCCCGAAAGAAAGAGCACTTAAAATTATTAAAGAAAAAAATGCTCCTGACAATAAAACCATCATTACTACAATCCCCCAATATAGATAATTTTTTAAATTAATTCTCCATTTTTCAATTGGTTTTATTTTTTCTTTTTTAATTGTTGCAATAATTTCTTTAGAGATGTTTTTTTTCATAGCTTTTAATTTAAAATTATTTTCTGCCTCTTCACTTCTTTGCTTATGATTTTTCTTCCTCGACTAATAAGAGTTGCAATCGTTCCCTTTGGTTTTTTAACAATATCCATAATCTCTTCATAACTCTTTTCTTCTATAAACTTTAAAACAAAGATCTCTTTATATCTAATCGGCATATTATCAATAATTTTTTTTACTTTGCTCAAGTCGTCGTTTGCAATGATTTCTTTTTCCAAATCAAGCCCTGATCGAAAAATTTTTATAAGCTCCTCTTCCTCCAATCGAGCTGCTTGGGGTCTGGCATGTTTTTTGCGAATTGCATCAAATGTGGTATTCCTTGCAATTCGATAAATCCAGGATGAAAATTTAAAGGAACTATCAAATGCATTAAGGTTTTTATAAACCTTAATGAAGGTGTCTTGGATGATGTCTTCAATGTCCTCAGTCGAATAGTAAGAAATTCTTCTAACAAAACCAAAGAGTCGTTGCTCATATCTCTTGACTAATTCCCCAAAGACATCTGGATCATTTTTGGATAGTTCAACGAGCTCTTCGTCAGATTTCTCCACTTGAAATTCATTCATTAAAATCTATTATTCTTTTTATTCTCCCTTTTATATACGAAATTTAACATTTTTGTTTGCATTTTGAAAGTATTCTAAGCTGTTGTAACTAACTAATGAACTTAATTTTTCATCTTTAGCTATTATTATGCTAAAATAAACAATACTTAAAGCTAATGAATCAAGGTTATGAAGCATGATCACAACTCACATCCAGAGAAAAATATTGGTTTCGCCTTTTTTCTAAAAATATCTTTCACTTTAATTGAACTTATAGGCGGTTATCTTACGAATAGTATCGCCGTGATTTCAAATGCCTTACATGACCTTGAGGACTCCCTGTCTTTAGGGGTTGCTTGGTTTCTAGAAAAAATAGCTAAAAAGGAAAGTACTCCTCATTTCTCTTATGGCTACAAAAGACTATCTCTACTTGCTGCTCTAATTAATGCAATTATTTTACTTATTGGCTCTATTTTTATTCTTTCTGAAGCAATCCCTCGACTATGGAGTCCCGAACAATCTAATGCTGAGGGAATGATTTTTGTTTCAATCATTGGAATGATAGTCAATGCTATAGCAATTAATAAGGTTTCTAAGGGAAGTACTCAAAATGAAAAAATAATTTCGTGGCATCTTCTTGGGGATCTCTTAAGTTGGGTGGCTGTTTTCATTGCAAGTATTATAATGATTTTTTCAACGATAACTATTCTCGACCCCCTTCTTTCAATTTTTATCACACTTTATATTTTTTGGGGAGTTGGAAAAAATTTCAAATCAACTACAATGCTTTTTTTACAAGCAGCTCCTGAATCTCTAGATATTAAAACGGTTGAAGGATTTTTTAAAGAAGACAAACTCGTAAAAGATGTTCACAACACACATCTTTGGTCCTTAGACGGAGAAAGTCATGTTCTGAGTTCACATATTGTTGTTAGCTGTGAAATCCCTCAAAACCAAGTCAAGACGCTCAAGAAACGTCTCAAGAATAAGTTACTTGAAAATAATATTAAATATTCCACCTTAGAGATGGAATTTGATGATGAACCTTGTAAAAAATTCCACAGTTAGAGACTCCCTCTTTCATTTTTTAAAAAAAACAGTTACACTTGGCAAAGTTATTAGATATGTTAAAATTTTCTGCATAACTTAAAATAACTCGCAATAGAAAACGTTCATCACTGAATATTATGTTGCTTGTTTTTATTTATTATTTTTAATTATTAGATTGTTTCTAAATACTACTTTGAAAACATCAAAGAATATATAGAGATAGTCACTTTTTATTTTGTATGGGAAGAGAAGAAGTAGCTATTAGGTTTAATTCGGTTTCTTTTGAGTATAGTCGTGATAAAAAAATCCTTGATGAGGCTTCTTTTGCAATTCGTCCTGGATCAAAAATAGCGATTATGGGCCAGAACGGAGCTGGGAAAAGCACCATCTTAAACCTTATCACTGGTGATTTAAAGCCAAGAGGAGGAACAATTCATGTCTCGAATGGTCTAAAGATTGCATATGCAAAGCAAGTGATTCCACCAAAAGAGATGGAATTAAGCTTAACTGAGTTTTTTGAAAAATGCTTTGACGAGAAAATCTATGCAATCACTCCAAAAATTGACAATGTTCTCGAGATCGTAAATTTGCATGCATCTCATGAGCAAAAGATTAAGGATTTTTCTGGTGGCCAACAAGCGAGACTGTTGCTTGCTTCAGCTCTAATCCAGGACCCTGATTTATTAATCCTTGATGAACCAACAAACAATCTCGACCCGGAAGGAATTGGTCATTTAATGACCTTTTTGATGTGTTATGAAAAAACTTGTATTGTCATTTCACATGATGCAGACTTTTTGAACACCTTTACTGACGGAGTTCTCTATCTTGATATCTATAAGCAAAAAGTGGAGCAATATGTTGGCGATTACTACAACGTAGTTGAGGAGATAGCAGCAAGGGTTGAAAAAGAACAACGGAAGAATGCTCAGGCAGAGAAAAAGATTCGCGACAACAAAGAAAAAATAAATTATTTCGCAAACAAAGGAGGTAAAATGAGACTTGTCGCAAGGAAGATGAAGAATGAAGTGGAAAGAATGGAGGCAGAAAAAGTTGCTATTCGAAGAGAAGATCAGGAGATTAGAGATTTTATAATTCCAGCACAAGATGATTTAATGGGAGATTTAATTGAGATTTCCTCCTTCACAGTCATGCAAGATCACAAAGAAACCAAAAAGGAGGCAAATATTTCTTTAAAGAAAAATGAACACCTTTTATTGAAGGGACCAAACGGAATTGGGAAAAGTACTCTTTTAGAAAAACTTGCAGACCAGCATTCCAATGGGACTAAAATCAAAGAAGGAGTTTCCGTTGGTTATTATCGACAAGATTTCTCTACACTGAATTTTGATGAAACCGTACATGATTCGCTGGAGTCTGTAATGACCATAGTAGATGAACAAATGCTACGAAAAATTGCTGCCGGATTTCTAATAGATCAAAAAATTATTAATGCAAAAATCGGCTCTTTATCAGAAGGACAAAAAGGTTTGGTTGCTTTTGCAAGGTTAGTTTTGCAAAAACCAGGGTTACTTATTCTTGATGAGCCAACCAATCATATTAACTTTAGGCATTTACCAATAATTGCAAAAGCTCTAGATGAATACAAAGGTGCAATGATAATAGTTAGCCATGTCCCTGAATTTATTGGACAAATAAGGATTGAAAAAGAATTGGATCTAGCGAATTGATCCTTTATATTTACAAACAAAAAAACCTGTATAAGCCAGGTTTTTTGTTTGTAAATATATCAAGTTTACTCCCTAATAAGTCTGGAAAATTCTGGGTCATCTGAAAATTTCTCCGCTCGTTTATTTATATGGAATTTCTCTCGAGCCTCTTCAAAAGAAAGCTCTGTATCAAACAACCCTATTTCATAACCTAGCTTATCAGAATATCCGGGCACCAAAACACGAAAATCAAAAGGTATTCTCTTGGGGGAAATCTTATTTACATGATACAAAATTCCAGTTGTGCAAGTGTTTGTAATTGTATTATAAAATTCTGGTTCAGTTTCAAGCTTCTTCACACGTTGCATCATATCCAAGAATAATTCTTTGGTTTTCTCTTGACTGGTTTTAATTGGGTATATATAAACATCGTCTTTACGAAAATTAGAACGCAGTTTGACAACATCTCTCTCATCTGCAATTACATACATAATCTCATATTCATTCAAAAGACCTTTCCAAACTGAAAATTTTTCCCCTATTTCTTTGCGAATTTCGATTGAAACCGCGATATATTCATCATTCTCAAAACCAAAACTCAGAAAAGTATGCGCCGCTCCTTCCCAATTTGAAAATGGCTCGAGAATAAAATCAACACTTACGATTTCATTTAAATCAAAAACCTTATCATAATAATTCTCAATATAATCTATTTCGGTTTTATACTTAAAGTTTCTAATGTTTTTAATTTCAATAACATTCTCTTGAATATCTACACTTGGCAAGATACTCTGATCTACCTCCCAAACCCGATTATTCGAGGGCTTTCTAATCCCAAAAAAAATAAAAAATATTAATGTGATTGGTGTGATTATCCAAAATATTTTTGCAACTTTTTTATTCTTCGTTATTTTCAACATTTTAACAATATTTTTTTTATTTTTTTATTATACCATAGCAAAAAACCAAAATAAAAAATCGCCATCACTGACGATTTTGAAAAAATACACTCCGACCCTATTTCTCATCAAAAATAATATTATCCATGCCTCTATCTAAATCAATCAAAATCTCCTCCTTACTCCTCAAAGGACTGTCTATTATATTATTTTTTTGAACTTTATCATTTCCTGCCTCAACCTCATCTATATCAACCTTGGCTGCTAATTCAAAAGAACTGTCCATTTTTTTCTCATAATTAATATAGGCAACACTAGCAGCAGTTGCGGTGGCAATGACTAGCCAAATAATTATCCCTGCGATGATCTTACTTTTCATAATTCTTCCTTTATTTTATTTATCCGCCTCCTCTGCTTTCCACTCTTCATTTCTACGAAGTGCTTCTTCGAAATCTCCTCGGAGAGTATTGTCGTAAAAATCTCTCAATTGTTCCTTTTTTATTCGAGCGTTATCAAAGACTTCTTTTATATCACCAGGGTTTGGTCCTTTCCCATTACTAAACACAACAAGATTGTTCAAATAATCTTTATATAAAATTTCCAGCTCGCTCAGCTTTTTTTCAAAAATTTTTGAATTACCTCGCAATTCTGTTATCTCAGTTCTTTCTAATTGTAACTGGGCGACAGTGCTGGTAACTATATTTCTAACAATTCTTAATCTTCTTTGATTTATTTCAAGTGAACCTCTTGCTTTGTTTATTTTTTTCTCTAAAATTTTCTTAGTCTCTTCCTCATCAAGAGTTTTTTTCATTTCCTCAGCAAAATCAGGAGACCCTCCTGATCTTTCCTCGCCTTTTTTGGCTTCTTCATAGGTATCTTCTGCAGATAATGCTACCTTTACATGAACACTTACAAAAGAGTAACTAGCAAAAATTATTGCCACCAAAAAGATTGCTGTTGAGAATTGCAACTGCTGAAACATTCCTTTAATTCCTTTCTTCATTTTTTGTTTTATTAGCTAATTCTACTATCAGTTTAGCACACAATCATTTTCTTTTTCAATAGCTTTTTTATTAGCTAAAGCAATTCACGCATAGAAACCTTGATAAATTAAAACACTGTTTAATTTTAAAAATCCAACAGTGTTTTTCATGCACGATTTCAATCTTAGATTTTCATAAAAAATCCCAAAAACATTAATGCTAGGTCATCGAAAAGATATATGGTTCTCATCTTGACACTATCATTCTCCCCCCTTAAACGCTTTACGTGTATATATTCAGCTCCTATACGCTTAGCAAATAATACATCCGTACAGACTTGGTCTCCAATAACAAAAAATTTCTCTGTCGGTGTGCTGCTTATTTCCTGTAGGATCCTCCTTTTTGGCTTTCGGTGCAAAGGTTTTATATATTCTAGTCCCGTATTTACAGAAACAGTCTCGAGTCTTCTTTTATCTCTATTGTTCGAAAGTAAATAAACCCTATTAACCAATTTTAATTTTTCAATGTTTTCCAACGTTTTTTGACAAACACAATCAATTCTGTCTGGGACGATAGTTCCGTCGATATCCAAAAAAATAATATGCCCCCTAATGTGTGAAAAGTCAGTTTCAAAAAAATATTTCATTGTTGACTCTATTAAACATTAGTTTAATGTGTCCTATATTATACATTAAACCTAATAAAATAAAAAGTTATCTTTTACCATTGAACGCGGAAAAGTCTACTTTTTAAAAAATATACACTGCATTCACTGACGTGCTATTGTTGGAAGCATAAAAATTTCACATTTCTTCTGCAAATAGTTTCTTTTCTGCGATCTTATTGATATACAAAAAAACAGCTCTATAAATTATTAAGATAGTTTTTACTTTTAAGAAACTAAACATGATTGAAAATTAATTTTGATCACCAGGAAATTCAAGGACCTTGCCAAAACCTAATATTTCTGCTAGAATATACACATAACTTATTGAAATAGCTTTCCTGCTCGAAGTTGAACAATTTTTTATTCAGTGGTTGCATAGCAACGCTACGACAGGACGGTAACAAATTTATGTCTCTAACGACAAAGCAAAAAACGAAAGTTACAAAAACTTTCAAACGACACGAAAAAGACTCTGGTTCAGCGGAATTTCAAATTGCCCTATTCACAGAAAAAATCAAACAACTTGTGTCTCATTTAAAAACCAATCCAAAAGACAAGCACTCTCGAAGAGGTCTACTGGGAATGGTTTCTCAAAGAAAGAAGTTGATGAAATATCTGAAAAGCACAAATGAAAAAATTTATGCTAAAGTTATCAAGAACTTAAACTTAAAAGGCTAAGCAAAGCCTTTTTTGCTTATTTAAATTTAAAAAAATGTCAAAATTCAAAGAACAACGAGTGGGCATTCTTGTCGATATTCAAAACATGTACTACAGTGCACGTGTTTTATATCAGAAGAAAACCAACTTTAAAAGCATTTTAGAAGCAGCTGTTGCAGATAGAAAATTAATTCGTGCAATTGGATATGGAATTGCAACTGAGGAAAAAACTGAGGAAAAATTTTTTGAATCTCTTGAAAAACATGGATATGAAGTTAAGTCAAAAGATTTACAAATTTTCAAAGGTGGCATGAAAAAGGGCGATTGGGATGTCGGAATATCAATTGATGCAATTAAATTAGCAAAAAATCTTGATGTAATTGTCTTGGTTAGTGGTGATGGTGATTATATTCCTTTAGTAAAATATCTTCAATACAATTTCGGAGTCAGAGTTGAAGTAATGGCCTTTGTTGAAAGTTGTTCTTCTCAATTAATTGAAGAGGCTGATGATTTTACAAATCTTAGTGAAGGAGATAAGTTTTTTGTAAAAGATACTCCTAGAAAAAGAACTCTTAAAGGGAAAACTTCTTCACAAAAAGCATCTTTAAACAAAAAAATCAAACCAGCAGTAACATCAAAAAGAACCGTTAGGATGCTTTAATGTGTCGCAACTATTTACAAAACAAAATAAAACTGTTACATTCTCTTAGGTAGCACTTGTTGTTACTTTTGTTGTTTTTGTAGGAGAGATGGCAGAGTGGTCGAATGCATCAGTCTTGAAAACTGAAGTACTTTCACGAGTACCGAGGGTTCGAATCCCTCTCTCTCCGCCACAATCAACTTGTTGATTGTGGCAGCCAAAGAAATAAAGCCGGAGTGGTGAAATTGGTATACACGCTTGCCTTAGGAGCAAGTGGGATAACTCCCATGGAGGTTCAAGTCCTCTCTCCGGCACAAATTTGCAGGGTTTTTACCCTGTTTTTATTTTTTCCAATAACCAAAATTTGACGCGATAAGCTAGTTGTGTTATTATTGGATACTTATTTAAGTGGGTATGTTCCCAGTGGAGCATACTAACTAGAATAATCACAAGAAGTTCATTTTTTAATTGGGTTTCAAGTTTGACTTGGAACATAACCTTTTCAAAAGGAGACCGCAATGGCATACTTTCTATTCAAAGAAAGGTATTTCGGCAACAAGGTAAAGGCGTCTGCAGTTTCTATCCACAAAGGAGGGATGATCTTTGCAAAGCATCTCCCCCAGGATATAGAAATGCTGGCAGACGTGGAGTCTGAACCCACCAAGAAAGGTTTTATCATAAGACCAAAATTTGACTTGGTGATGAGCGTTACAAGCTTACACAAAGGCAATAAAGGTTGCTGTCGTATTCTTTTCGCAAGAAAAGATCGTCACAAAACAGGTGGGAAGAAGCTTGGCTTTGCCAAACAAACAAAAGCGAGGTTACTGCCTCAATTCCGTAAAGTTAACGGAGACCTACTGCATGTTCCAACTGGACTACGGCATATCCTGGTTTATAGTGATGAAGTTGTTGTTGGCGACTCCCTCACTGATATCTTCGGAGGATTTATCCGAAAATCTGCTCTTTTTAGAGCTATTAATCCGCTGGAGAATGAGGCTAATGCACTTTTTGCAGTATAAAAAAATTATCAGCGCAAAGCGCTACTCACCCTGAGACAATAGCAATATGTCTCAGGGTGTTGTTTTTTAAAATTGAAAAACTTTTCCTTCTAGGCTATTGTTAATATATAGACCATTAAAACTTTTTACTTTTTTATGCATTTAAATAAAATTCAAGAAACCTTCACGCCTCTTCAACAATCAGGAACAAGGATCGACAAACTTCTTGCTCAAAATTTTACGCAAATAACGCGAGAAAATTTCAAAAAAGAAATTAAAGGGGGTAATGTCTTAGTGAATGGTGAAAAAACGAAACCTAATTATGTCACAAGAGAGCATGACAAAATAGAAGTAGATATTTCCTTTCAGGAAACAATTAGAAAAACAATTGCCAATTCAAACATTGAGATTAATGTTCTGTATGAACATTCTGATTTTTTAATCATCGAAAAACCTGCTGGAATATCCGTACACCCTTCAGAGAAAGAGCCGGATGAAACATTGGCAAATGGCTTAATAGCAAAATTTCCAAAACTCCAAAATATTGGTGAAAACCCGATGCGACCAGGAATAGTGCACCGACTAGATAAATATACTTCTGGTTTACTTATTGTTCCAAAAAATCAAACTGCTTTTGATTTCTTCAAGGATCTCTTTAAAAATCATGGTGTCATAAAACAATATTCAGCTATTTGTTGGGGCACTCTCTCAAAAAAAGAAGGCTTGGTAAGTCTATATATTGGAAGATCAAAATCAAACCCCTTAAAACAATCTACTAGTAAATATGCTTCTAAATTAGGGAGCGCCAAGCAGGCTTTAACGAAATATAAACTACAAAAAGAATCTTTGGATAAAACAAAATCGCTAATTTTAACAATGCCAAAAACGGGCAGGAAACATCAGATCAGAGTTCACCTACATTCAATCGGGCATCCAATTGTTGGTGACAAAATGTATCAGCTAGAGAAACACACGCAAGAAAATAAGGATTTTAAGAGATTCCTTCTCCATGCAAGTCAACTTAAATTTTCTTATGCTGATGGAAAAAAATACGAGTTTAACTCGCCCATCCCTGAAGAATTTTTTGATGGTTTTTAGTCATTTTGGTTTTTAATATTATCTTTAGCAATATTTTTTCCACTAACAACCATAGCCTTCTCGATCTCCTCTTGCCATTCCATTGTTGCCTTTTTAAATCCTAGGCAGACACCTAAAATTTGAAAACTTTCTTGACCTGCGAAATATACCCTTAAAATTGGGAGCAACTTTGTTTTAAGATTGTGTATTCTCTTTATCTCAATCTTTTCAATTTTTTCAAGGGGTATACTAAAAGTTTTTTTTGGCAACCAACGTTCAAAAATAAGTGCACTGCTGGTTAATTTTAATGTTCCATTCCCGCGTATTACAGCAAGATTATGATGAACTCTCCCAGCTTCATCAATAGCTTCAAAGCCAAAAAAATTTGCTCCTTTTTTCTCTTTGATTATACTTTCTTTCACCATCTGTATGATATTATTTTATTATTTGCTCTTATAGTAACATATCGTAAAAAATTCTCTAAATACATTGATCAGCTAAGTCCTTGACCAAATCAAAAAAATAGGCTATCTTTGATAAAGCTTTTCAGAAAGCTTTTTTAAGACTTTACAACCTTTCTATATGGATCAGAAAGTTATTGATTTCAACAAATCACAACAAACAAAAGAGCTACCTAAACTTCAGGTCGGTGATATTGTTCGTGTTCACAAAAAAATTAAAGAGGGAGACAAAGAGAGAGTTCAGGTCTTCAAAGGACTTATAATCGCTATTAAAGGCATGCAAAGCTCTTCTCCTACAATTACAGTTAGAAGAGAGTCTCAGAAAATTGGTGTTGAGGTGACCTTCCCAATTTACATGCCAACTGTAGAAAAAATTGAAATTCTTCGACACAGCAAAGTCAGACGTTCTAAAATTTACTACATGAGAGAACGATCTGGAAAATCAGCTAAAATGAAAGCGATTGATGTAACAAAAGAGGAGGAGGAAATGATTAAGGGAATGAATCAGAAACCAGAGAAGAAAAAGGAGGAAGAGAAGTAATCATTCTTGTTTCCTAGTCTGAACATTAAAAGCAGGCGCCCCGATGGTGGAATTGGTATACACGCACGGTTGAGGGCCGTGGCGCCTTGTGCGCATGAGAGTTCAAATCTCTCTCGGGGCACACTCTTTTTTAAAAAATGCCAGAGAGAAAAGAACAGCCCTTCAAAAACTATGGATGCTTAGCTCAGTTGGTTAGAGCACCTCGTTTACACCGAGGGGGTCAGGAGTTCGAATCTCTTAGCATCCACCGACTAACAAAAAACAGCTTCTTGGCTGTTTTTTGTTATATATTTTTTAAAAATCACACATCAATCTTGATCTGTTTTTATTTTCTCCCTCATACACATATGTTTTTCTTGTAAAATATCTAACAGTCTACTCTCATTGACTAGGAGATGTTTTCTTGAACGAATCACAAAATGTCCACCTATCATCACATCACGAGCAACACGTCCGCTATGTGTGATTATATTTCCAATTAAGGTGAAGGGATTGTTTCTATCAAATGGCACAAAACCACGATCTTTTAGTTTCCAAAAGACAAGATCGGCTTTATAGCCTGGCAAAATTTTTCCGTGTTTAGGCATATTTAGAATTTTTGCAGCATTAATTGTCATCATTTTAAACAACGAACCAAATTTAATTGTCTTTATATAAAGATGAGTCGTTCTTGCTCGGTATGCCTCTGTCAAGATATCTAAGCGGCTTTTAGACACAACGCTGTCAGTTCCAAGTGCAATATTTTTAAATCCACCCATGTCATGATACTTCCAGTATGGAAATACTCCGCTCTTGTGAATCCTGTTCGAAGTTGGTAAATGAACAATCCCTACTTCAGCTTTCGTGACACGAGCTATTTCTTCATCCCGCAAATGAATCGCGTGAGAAAGAATTGTATTTTTATTTAAAAGACCATAATGTTCCAGGACCTCCACTTCTCTCATTTTATGATTTTTTAGTGTCTCCTCAACAACTCTCTCGCTCTCGGACATGTGACATGTAAAAAGTAAGTCATGCTTTTTGATTAATTCTCTCACCTTTTCTAGCACTTCTGGACTAGCTTTGTATAAATAATGAACAGCCATAGCTAATTTTGAGTGTGAATTGTTTTTCCCTTTTAGAAGTTTTTCAATTAGCGCTGGGGAGTTTTCAGGTGACACGTGCGAAGCAACACTGATCCCATTGATAACATTTTGGTTTGTTAGTTTTGCTGCTGCCTCGATTGGATCAAAGCAGTTATAGTGACTAAAGGTTGTTGTCACTCCAAATTTTTGTTGCTCCGTTAAATCCCCCACTGTGCTAAGAGCTAGGTCTTCCTCGGTCATTTTTGATTCCCACTTAGGTAACTTATCTAAAGTTTCATCAATATTATCCCCTTCGTCTAAATCCATTGAGCTTCGCAGGAGATACATTGGGGGATGAGCATGAGCATTAATAAAGCCTGGTGTAATAACAGTCCCTCCTCGTTTGCCAGCATCATAGACAAGATCAAAATCATTCGGGTCCAATTCTTCTTTCGGCTTTACTTCCAGAATAATCCCCTCTTTAATCACAATCGAATGATTCTTAAAATATTTGAGTTTATCAGCTTCATCACAAGTAAAAAAATAAGGAATGTTATGGATTAATATTGTTTCATAATCAGCTTTATTAACACGGTATCTTCCATGCTTATCCCTTTTGTTTTCCTTGATCTTTTCTCGCTCTTTCCTTATTTCTGTAAAAAATTCTCTCATGTGTTTATATTTATTATTCAAAACCATCAGCACCACTTTTTTATTCTGTTTTTATTCCGAATCAAAACCCACTTAACGGCTTATTCCTTCTGTTGAATCTAGCAGCAAAACAGTTATTCCCACTCAGTCGTTCCAGGCGGCTTATTCGTTACATCAAAGAATATATAACTTATTTCTTCAACTTTATCAATCTCTTTGACGATTTCAATTAATACATCCTTTTGCATTTTATAAAACTGGAGCGTCATGAAATCTCTCGTATTAATAGGTCGCAGCACAATTGACTCTCTGCCATGTTTATCACAAATCGGAACTAACACAACTGGAAATTGATCGATGTCTGCGTAAATATTTCTATCTCTTATTATATCTGAAACAATACGGTCGATTTTTCTAAGTAATTCAATTCTGCCTTTTGACAAAAAAATTGATTTTTTCGATAGGTAAAAAATTGGATTTTCTTTTTCTTTCTTGTTCAACAATAAGACAACTCTATTGACCTCTTTATTGGCGTTTGTAATAGCCGAGGAAATTTCACTTAGTCTATCCCAGTCATTCTCACCAAAAACCACCAGGGGATGAGCATATGTACGATTATCACCCTGCACTCCAACAGATTTAATCGGCAATATTTTTGAAAAGATATCAAATTTCTTTTCAATGCAAAATTCTTCAATTTTTTTATCAATTTGCGCTATGTCAACTTCATCCCTCTTACCAACATCCCAACATAGACACCTGATTGCAAGACCTGGGCCAGGGAAAGGATGCCTATCAACTAATTCTTTTGGCAGATTTAATAACCTTCCAATCTTTCGCACTTCATCCTTATACAAGTCAACTATTGGTTCAATGATAAGCCCTTTTTCGAGCATCTTAGTTATGGCATCAACCCTGTTGTGATGTGTTTTTATTTTATTTGAATTCTTTGTTCCTCCAGATTCGATTGTATCAGGGTAGATTGTTCCTTGCCCCAAAAGCCATTGATCCACATCCAATCCCATCTTTTCTGCTGCCAAATCCTTTGCATCCAAAAAAGCTCTACCAATGATTGTCCTTTTCTCCTCTGGCTCATAAACATCTACAAGTTTTTCAAAAAACATTCCACCTGCGTCCATAATTTCCAAATTAGAAAACCCCATGTGCTTGAATCGTTTCATTATTCTTTTTGACTCATCTTGTCTCATGAAACCAGTGTTTATATACAAACCTTTCACTCTATCCTCACCCAGAGCTTTGGTCAGAAGCGCAAATGCAACATTTGAATCAACCCCACCGCTCACCAAAATAAAAACCTTTCTTTCGCCAACCTGCTTTTTAATTTTCTCGATTAGCTCATCTGCAATGTTCTCAATCTTCCAATCTTTTTTGGAATCGCAAATATCAAGTACAAAGTTTTCAATCATTTTGACTCCTTTTTCCGAATGTGCTACTTCCGGATGGAACTGAAGACCAAATATCTTTCTCTTATTGTTTGCCATTGCTGTGATCTCACAATCCGTTGTCTCTCCTATAGCCTCAAAATCTTGAGGCACTTTTGTGACAGAATCACCGTGACTCATCCAAACTTGTGAACCACTTGAAATTCCCTCAAAAATTTTACTCCTCCCCACTATCCCAAGCTCTGCCTTTCCATACTCTCCAACATTCCCCGTCTTCACGACACCACCTAAAATATGGGCCAGAAGTTGGTGTCCATAGCAAATTCCCAAAACTGGAACTCTCATTTCCAGAACTCCTTTTTCTATTCGCAAGCTCTCCTTGCCAAACACGGATTGTGGTCCACCAGAGAGAATTATACCACTAGCTTTTCCTTTCAAATCTTCTATTGAAACATCATTGTTGTATATTTTTGCCAACACACCTAATTCACGAATGGTCCTCGCTATAAGGTGTGTATATTGTGATCCAAAATCTAAGATTGCGATATGTTTCATATTGCCTTTTAATTGATAAAAAATAAATTCTCCAGTATAATTTAAATTATATTTTATTATAGCCTTTAAATTACTAAGACTCAAATTGGGGCTGTGTTAAAAGAAGTTTAATCTTTACTAAAAACTATTCTATGCAAGAAGCTTTGACTTATGATGACATTCTCCTTACTCCAAGATACTCAGAAATTCTTCCAGCAGATGCAAACCTTGAAACAAAATTTTCAAAAAATGTACCCTTAAAAATGCCTATTGTAAGTTCGCCTATGGACACAGTAACAGAACATAGAATGGCAATTGCAATGGCACTAGAAGGTGGAATGGGTATTATTCATAAAAACTTGACCCCTGAAGAACAAGCGAATGAAGTTTCTCTTGTAAAGAGGTTCGAAAATGGATTTATCGTAGATCCAATTGTTGTTTATCCAGATTCAACAATAGATGATGTTCACCAAATAGAACAAGATAAGGGTTATAAAAAAATCCCTGTAATTGATAAAAATGGCATTCTTGTTGGCATCATGACAGAATTTTATTATTCATGGCCTCATGACCAAGGCAAAAGAGTTGGGGACATCATGAAACCAGCTGATAAATTAACCATTGCAAAAGAGGGAATTTCCCTTCCAGAGGCCAATAAGATCATTCGTCAAAAAAAACTCTCTGTGCTTTGTGTTATAAGAAATAACGGGAAACTAAACTCTATTGTCACTAGAAAAGATATAGAAAAAAATAAACGCTTCCCAAACGCCAATAAAACCTCGTCTAAAAGATTGTTTGTTGGAGCTGCTATTGGAGTTGGAAAGGACTCAACTAAAAGAGCTGAATTATTGGCAAAAGCTGGTGTTGATGTAATCGTGGTCGATACAGCTCATGGGCATTCAAAAGGGGTGATTGAAATGGTAAAGACTTTAAAAAAGAATTCTCTCATAAAAAATGTTGATGTTGTCGCAGGAAATGTTGCAACAGCTGATGGCGTTAAAGACTTAATAGCTGCTGGAGCAGATGGTGTTAAAGTTGGAATTGGTCCTGGATCAATTTGCACAACCAGAGTTGTTGCGGGTATTGGAGTTCCTCAAATAACTGCTATTTTAGAGGGCACAAAAGGGAAAAATAAAAATAAAACTATCCCAATAATTGCTGATGGTGGAATTAAACATTCTGGAGACATAACAAAGGCACTAGCAATGGGCGCTCAATGTGTGATGCTTGGTGGGCTTTTAGCTGGAGCTGAAGAATCCCCGGGCGAAACGCTTTTCATTGGAGGCAGGATGTATAAATCCTATCGGGGAATGGGCTCATTAGGAGCAATGGAAAAAGGCTCGAAAGATCGTTATGGGCAAAGCGATGTCAAAGACACACAAAAATTTGTTCCTGAGGGAATTGAAGGCCGAACAGCATATCGAGGACCAATCGCTAAAACCCTCTATCAACTGCTTGGTGGACTCAGAGCTGGAATGGGCTACCTTGGAGCTGGAACGATCAAACAATTAGAAAAACAGGCAAATCCTGTTAAAATAACTGCTGCTGGATTTGTTGAAAGTCATCCGCATGATGTAACCATAACAGAGGACGCCCCTAATTATAAAAGAACTTAAAATAAGTTACCTTAAAAATAAAAAACACCAGTTTTGGACTGGTGTTTTTTGAATTCTTTATACCATTATAGTATGTTGAATATTTTTCCAATATAAAAGACGTAGAAAAGTAAAAGAAAGTATCCCTCCCATTTTGTCACCTCCTTATCTTGGGTGACAAACAATACAACAAATGTCGTAATAACCATAAGAGGCAGACCAAAAATAAGAATGCTCTGAGGAATTATTAATACGCCGAATAACCCTGTGATACCCATCACTCCAAGTGCATTAAAAATATTAGAGCCTAGAATATTCCCAACTGCTATTTCAGCCTTTCCTTTCTTCGCTGCAGTCAAACTAACCGCTAACTCTGGCAAAGAAGTTCCGAGTGCAATAATCGAAGCAGCTATAATTTCTGCCCCAATATTCAATAGTTCAGAAACTTTCACAGCAGCATCAACTGTATACTTTGCGCTTAGAAAAATAAAAACACCTGCAATAATTAGAGTAATGAACTCTTTAATCGGTATTTTTTTAGTCCAGTGGAGCTCCTTCTTGAGGTATTTCTCTAACTGCTCTCCTTTTTGCTTAGCTTTTTCGCCTTTCTTTTCCGAAGAAACAATTCTAACAAAATAAATTATTATCCCAACCAAACATAGAACAGCTTCCCAGAATGTAAACTTACCATCATAGATCGTGATACCTAGAATAAAAGCAGAGCTAATCAAAAGAGGTAAATCTACATTGAGAATCTCGTAGTCCAGTTTCATCTTTTTTCCCACAACAGCTGTTATACCTAACACTAGACAAATATTTGTAATATTAGACCCCACGACATTCCCTGAAACAATTTCTGAAGCACCACTATGCAAAGCAAATAGTGAAGATACTAGTTCTGGTAAAGATGTTCCTAGTGCAACAATCGTAACTCCAATCAAAAAAGGCTGTAATTTAAAAAATAGTCCGATCTCTTCAGCAGCGTCAGTAAAAAAATCAGAGGCCTTAACTAGAATCGTGAGACTGAAAAAGAAAATTGCTGTCCAAATAATAATCTCCATGTTTTAAACTTAACTATTTTTATTAACTACCGATTGCACTTTTAGCACCTATTGCAACGCCCATCTTCATTAGTTTCTCCTCTTGAATTAGTTTCTTCTCTTCTAGCTCAATCTTATTACCCCCAATTTCCTGCACCCACCAAAGCCAAATATCTTGGATCCAAAGTGAAAATATTATTTTCGTAAAAAGAAATAAGACTGTTAACACTATTACTAAGACAGAGCTAAACAAGATCCACTCAGAAAAAGAGTTTTCATATAAGGCAAACCAAAGATTCATCATTTTTCCCCAAAAAGGCATTATCGCTGTGATAGCCAATAGAAAGACCGTTCCCTGTAATACCCCTATCAAAAAGAAAATTGAAAATAATTTCGCTGTTTCGAATAGATTTCTCATTATCAATCTTGAGGCAAGTTTAATTGCTATAAAAATTTCTAAATTTGCTAAAACAACGTAAATTGTAGAAATTTGTAATAAATAATTCATAAAAACCATGAAAAAGAAAAAGAAAATTAAAAGTATGATAAAAATGAATATCGCTCCTGCTTGATTGCCCGTTAGAATCATAATCGCCACAGGAGTAAACAGAATTAAAAATACAATCAAAATAGCTAATCCAATGAAAAAGTCTAGCAATAAAAGATTTTTGAAGTCTTTTTTACCCATCTTCCAGACTCTGCCGCAATCTAATTTTCTTCTATTTTTGGGATTATGCAAACAGTTCAGTGACTGAATAACCCCCGAACGAGAAATGGTAGAAATGCACCAAATAAAAATCCAAAAAAGCAAGACTACTGCAGAAAGAAAGGCTATCGATTCAAAATTACTTTCAATAAATGTTTGCCAACTGTTTATTTGTTCTGGTTTTAATTTTGAAAGCTGCTCTTCAACATTGAAGCCTATTCCAGCAGAACCAGGTAAAAACATCCCCCAAAACCACAAAAAACGATTTTTCCAAATCCGACGGAAGCTTATTTTAAACTTCTCATAATATTCATTTAGTGTTGGTTTTTTAGGATCTGGAATTAAGTTTTCAAAAGCTTCGTTTCTTCTTTCCATTTTTTTTTATTTTTACTTCTCCTATTTAAACACTGTCTTTCATTATACTATATTTTTCAGTATAAATAAAATTTATGCTTTATTTTATTTTTTAAAAATAATTATTGCAAACCACCTTCAATTAAAGTATTATGAAGAAAGAATTTAACTTTTATTTTTGTAAATATGGAAAACAATCCAATTATTTTTTCAGGGATTCAACCTTCGGGAAGCCTTCACCTTGGAAATTATCTCGGTGCGATTAAAAACTGGGTGCAGCTTCAAGAATCTCACAATTCCTTCTTTTGCGTGGTTGATCTGCATGCAATCACAACTCCACAGGATCCACAGGAATTACGCAAAAGAATTATTGAAGTCGCGAAAATATACCTAGCCGCTGGAATCGATCCTGCCAAATCAACTATTTTTGTGCAATCAGACGTAACCGAACACACAGAGTTGGCATGGCTGTTAAACACCATCACGCAAAACGGAGATTTAACCAAAATGACTCAGTTCAAGCAAAAATCAGGAGCTGATTTTGATAAATTAGAAAAATATCTTACTGAAAATGCAAAAGCGGAGATTTCAAACATGAAAGAGAAAACAAATAAAGAGTTAAAAAATATTATTGCAAAACTCACCCTTGCAGAATTTAAAAACTTCAAGGAACAATTCAATTCTGTCAGCGTTGGTCTTTATGACTACCCTGTTCTCATGGCAGCTGATATTCTTCTGTATAATACTGACTTAGTTCCTGTCGGGAAGGATCAAGAGCAGCATATTGAACTCACTAGAAGATTAGCCAGAAGATTTAATGATCGTTTTGGTGAAACTTTTAAAATTCCAGAGAAATATACAAAGAAAGAAGGAAAGCGAATTATGGGGCTTGATGACCCTAACAAGAAAATGTCAAAATCTGCACCTTCTGAATATAATAGAATCGACCTTCTGGATTCAGCGGATGAAATCAGAAATAAAATCAAAAAAGCTGTTACTGACAGTGGCAATACCATTGAATACACAGATGAGCGACCGGCTATTAAAAATCTCTTGAATATTTTTTCACTAACTTCAGACAAAACTCCTGAGGAACTTGTGACTCACTTTAAAGGAAAAGGTTTTAAAGAATTCAAAGAAGAGCTTGCTGAATCAATTGTTGCTTTTCTTTCACCTTTTCAAGAAAGATATAATGCTATTTCCGATGAAAATGTCCAGAAAATTCTAGACCAAGGGAAAACCCAGACTAAAAAAATAGCTACGGGGAAATTAGAAGAGGTGAAACAAAAGATGGGCTTATAGATTTTGGAAAAATAAAAAAGACGAGCATCATGCATCGTCTTTTTCTTTTGTCGGGGCGCCGAGAATCGAACTCGGGCTAAACGCTCCCAAAGCGCTCGTGCTACCGTTACACCACGCCCCGCATATTTATCATTGTGCCTCTTAAACCAAAGGCTAAAACAGTCCTATAATACAATCTTTACTCATAAAAGTCAATCACAATCTTAACACCTTTGTTTAAGAGACAAATAAACCAAAGAATGTCCTCTAATTGTTGCATTCTACTTGTTACTTTGCAAAAATAATTATCAAAAATTAGTAGACTTTTGCTCTCATTTCTGCTATCATTAAATAGTTAACATAAAATTAAAGACTGAAACTCATGAATATTTCCTGGTATGGCCACTCTTGTTTCAAGATTCAAACAAAAGCAAAACGAGGCGGTGAAGACGTTGTAATCATCACTGACCCCTTCGACAAATCAATTGGACTCCGAAGGCCTCAAGGACAAGCAAATATTGTAACAGTTTCACATAATCATAATGATCATAACGATACAGAACTTCTAAAGGGAGACTTTTTTGTTGCTGATTCTCCTGGAGAATTTTCAATTCAAGGAGTAACTATTGAGGGAATTAGTAGTTTTCATGACAATAAGGAAGGCCTTGATCGTGGAAGAAACACAATTTTTGTTTTTGAAACAGAAGACTTGCGCGTTTGTCACCTTGGAGATTTGGGACATGAATTAACGGAAGATCAAATTGATGCAATTGGTGATGTCGATATTCTTATGATTCCCATTGGTGGAACCTACACTCTTGATGCCAAGGGAGCAAAAAAGGTTGTTGGACAAATTGAGCCAAAGATAATCATCCCTATGCACTACAAAATTGATGGTCTAACCATAGAGCTTGATGATGAGACTGAGTTTTGTAATGAATTAGGCACAACAATAAAGGATAAACTATCAAGAATTTCTCTGAAGAAAAAAGATCTTGAGGATGTTGAGAATAAGGTAATGCTAATGAATGTTTTCAATTTATAAAAAAATAAACCCTTAAAACAAAATTATGTTGGATCAAATTCTAGAAAAGCCAGAGTCTTATAGAAGAAACGTTGCTATTTTTGCAACTTTCGTAGTCGGAGTAGCTGTTGTTTCTGCTTGGCTTTTGATTGCTGGGTACAACGTTCGTCAATCAACTTTTGCTCTTATTAATTCTGACAACCAACAATCTGGGGAATTTAGAAATAGTCTTCCTTCTATCAGACAAAACGGTGACAGCGTTACAACTGAACTCTCGAAGCAAGATATGGCTGCCTCCGTCAATGTAATAGAGAAAGAAAAATCACTTTGGGATAAATTCCTGGGAAGATAGCTGCATATTAAAATATATACAGACTTATCGAGATAAATTTTTATAAACTAATTAAAGGTTTTGAAAATTTTTCTTGATAAGTCTAGCGAAAGAAACAGCGAAAGAAGAAGATTCTTTCGCAACTTTTGTTTGTGACTACAAAAAACAATTTAAAGAAAAAAATTAACGACTAATTATGGAGAAGGAACAGGAAAACAAGGAAAACAACAGTGATATTGGGAAAATTCAGAATCGTCCAATTACCCAGGAGATGGAGGAATCATATCTCTCTTATGCAATGAGTGTAATCGTCTCCAGAGCTCTCCCGGATGTACGAGATGGTCTAAAGCCAGTACAAAGAAGGATTCTTTATGCAATGTGGCGACTTGGTTTGAAACATAGCGCTAAATATCGAAAAAGTGCAACTGTTGTAGGTGAGGTTCTTGGTAAATATCACCCGCACGGTGATAGTTCTGTTTATGAGGCAATGGTACGAATGGCTCAAGATTTCTCACTTAGAGATCCATTAGTTGACGGCCAAGGAAATTTTGGTTCAATGGATGGCGATAGTCCTGCTGCAATGCGTTATACGGAGGCTAAAATGGCTGCACTTTCATCCGAAATACTAACAGACATAGACAAAGAGACCGTGCCTTGGGTTGATAACTATGATGGTTCAAGAAAAGAACCTTCCTACCTTCCTTCAAAACTTCCTCAATTATTAGTTAACGGAACAACGGGGATTGCTGTTGGAATGGCTACTAATATTCCACCTCACAATCTATCAGAGGTTATTGACGGCATTAATGCATACATTGAAAATCCCGATATTTCAATTGAGGAGCTGGTAAAAAATCACATCAAGGGTCCTGACTTCCCTACTTCTGGAGTAATATACAATCAAGGAGATATTATTGAAGCATACACAACTGGACGCGGTGGAATTGTAACGAGGGCAAAAATTGACATCGTTGAAGATAAAAAAGGAAGGTTCCAAATTATCATTTCAGAAATCACCTACCAGACTAATAAGTCAAATTTGATTATTAAAATTGCGAATCTTGTTAAGGAGGGGAAGCTTGATGGTATTCGTGACATCCGAGATGAATCAGATAAGGACGGGGTGCGAATTGCTATTGATCTTAAAAAGGATGCTTTTCCAAAAAAGACTTTGAACAAGTTATATTCGATGACAGAGCTACAGAAGAATTTTAATTTCAACATGTTAGCACTTGTAGATGGGAGTGACCCAAAAATTCTAAATCTAAAAGCAATTATCGAGCATTTTGTGATTCATAGACAAAACATTGTCACCAGAAGAACACAATTCGAATTGAATAAAGCGAAAGATCGAGCCCATATCTTAGAGGGTCTAAAAAAAGCTCTTGATTTTATTGATGAAATCATTAAAACAATCAAAAAATCAAAAAATAAGGAAGAGGCTCATACTAATTTAATGAAAAACTTTAGCCTTTCCGATAAACAAACTGTTGCTATCTTGGAAATGAAACTACAGACATTGTCTGGGTTGGAGAGGAAAAAAATTGAAGACGAATTAAAAGAAAAGTTAAAATTAATTTCAGAACTCGAAACACTTTTAAAAAGCTCTAAAAAAATTCTTGCTATAGTTTCCGAAGAATTAATCAGTTTAAAGGAAAAGTTTGGGACTCCTAGAAAAACAAAGGTTATGAAGGGTGCTGTTGGGGATTTTTCACAAGAAGATCTTATACCCAACGAAGACACAATTATAAGCTTGACTGAAGATGGCTACATCAAACGTCTGCACCCAACTACATTTAAATCTCAAAAAAGAGGTGGCAAAGGAGTTATTGGTGGATCAATTAAAGAAGGAGATGCTGTAGATAAAGTGTTAGGAATCACAACTCATGATGACTTGTTTTTCTTTACGGATACTGGAAAAGTGTTTTGTTTAAAAACCTATGAAATCCCTCTTTCTTCAAGAACAAGCAAGGGTCATGCAATTGTAAATTTCTTGCAAGTTTCACCTGAAGAAAAGATAACTTCAATCCTAGCCATCCAAAAAAACTCCAAAGCAAAATACATGATAATGCAAACAGTTCTTGGGAAAATCAAAAAAACAGCTTTGCAAGATTTCGCAAATGTAAGAAGAACTGGGCTGATTGCAATTGGATTAACTAAGGGTGACTCCTTGAAATGGGTAGGAACAACCTCTGGTGAAGATCATATTGTCATTTGCACAAAAAATGCTCAATCGATTAAATTTCCTGAAAAAAATGTTAGGCCAATGGGAAGAAATGCTGCGGGTGTTCGTTCTATTAAACTCAAGGGTGATGACCAGGTTGTTGGAATGAATGTTGTCAGTGAAGAAGAAACAAAAAAACAACAATTCTTAATCATCACAGAGAATGGTTACGGAAAACGAACTTCAATTAGCAAATACAAACTTCAAACAAGGGGTGGTTCTGGAATTATGACAGCGAATATAACAAATAAGACTGGCAAAATTTCTGCAGCACATATCATAGCAAATGACGTTGAAGCAGATTTAATAACAAGTTCTAATAGAGGACAGATTATTAAGGTTCCAGTACAAAGCATCTCTGTTCTTAATAGAGCAACTCAGGGTGTTAGAATAATGAAACTTAAAAAAGATGAGAAGGTTTCAGCGTCAACGGTAATGAAAATCTAAACCCTTTTCGAAATGATTAGACATCTCAAAGGAGCAAGGCTAATTGCCTTGTTTTTTTGTTAATGCTATAATTTAAAATAGAAAAATGTAAAGTTGTAGTGGGTTGAACTATGCAACAATTCTACTTACATAATAAAATAAAAATCAAAATGAATTATCGAAGAATAACCGGTTTCTTACTGGTGTCAATTTTAACATTAACTCCTTTTTTATTTTCTGGTTGTGGTGACAAAGGAACGGTGATTCCCTACAAACTAACACTGGAGATTTGGGGTGTTTTTGATGACTCTGGTAATTTTGCTGATATCAACACTGGTTATATCGGGAGCAATCCAAGGGTTGAAAAAGTTATCTATAAAAAAATAGCCAGCAATCCACGGGAATTTGAAAAAGAGCTGATTGATGCTTTTGCTAGTGGAAATGGACCTGATGCTTTTTATTTTAGTAATTCATGGCTCAAAAAACATGAAAATAAAATTGCAGCGATGCCAAACAGTGAATCATTTTTGACAAAGCATAAAAATGATTTCGTGGACGTTGTTAGTCAGGATTTTTTCAAAGAAGGAGAGGTTTTTGCACTACCTTTATACTGCGACACACTGGCTCTCTACTACAATAAACACTCCCTTAATCAAGCTGGAATCACTGCTCCACCTAAAACTTGGGATGAAGTCAAAAAACAAACAAAAGCTCTAACTAAGATTGATGAATTTGGTAATATTACTCAATCAGCAATAGCCCTTGGAAGATCAAAAGCTCCTGGTGCGATCAATCGTTCGTCTGATATTCTTATTTTAATGATGCTACAAAATGGAGCTAATTTGAGCAATCGCGATTCAATAGATTTTTCTGCTTCAGATACTAGCGTGGATCCCGGGGTAAATGCTCTTGATTTCTATACACAATTTGCGAAAGCTGATTTAGATGTCTATACCTGGAGTAACAAAATGCACTATTCTGATGATGCATTCCAGGATGGTGAAGTGGCTATGATTATTGGGTACCCTTATAAATATGATCAGTTGAAAAAATCCGCTCCAAAATTAAACTTTGAGATTGCTCCAGTGCCTCAGCTAAATCTTGATAACAAGGTTAACTTCGCTAACTACTGGGGTCTAGCAGTCGCAAAAAGCAAAAATATTCCTGCAGATGCAAGGTATACCAACAAAGATAGAGTTAGTGAAGCTTGGAAATACATTTCCTTCCTCACGACTAAGTCAGCTGGTTCAGGAAATGATCCAACAAAAATATATCTAGACCGAACAAATAAAATTGCAGCTCGAAAAGATTTAATTGAGGAACAAAAAAAGGAAGCTTTTCGAGGTTTATTTGCCGAGCAAGCATTGACAGCTAAATCCTGGGTGGTCCCAGATGAGGTGGCTGCTGATGACATCTTGGCAGATGCAATAGATGAAGTTTCAGGAGGAGAGTCGAGTGTAAAAGATGCTCTTGATCGAGCAGCCGCAAGGTTGAAAGCAATTTGGAAATAACTAATACAGACAATCATTAACCAATTTTATGATAAAAATGAAATTTTTAGCACTTGTTTTTACTCTTGCTTTTTCCTTTGGATTATTTCTCACTCTCAACGTTCAAACAGTTAGTGCTGCTCCCTGTACTGCAGCTCAACCAAGTGAGGGACTGGCCGGAATTGATATATTAACCTTTAAAAGATCCATTGTTCCCTGTGGCAGAACATGTGATGATACTAGAACATCATCACCATACGATGAAACCCAAAATTGCACACTTTGTCACCTGCTTATTATGGTAAAAAACATCTTCGATTTAATGTTTGCTTGGATAATTATTATTGCCTTGTTGATGCTGACGATTAGCGGGGTTGTTTATTTATTATCAGCCGGAAATCCTGGAACAGCAAGTTTTGCAAAGGGGGTAATAACAAAAACATTAATGGGATTTGCTGGTTTTATTCTTGCTTGGATGTTTGTTTATACAATCCTTGTATTCCTTTCTGCAAACACAGCTGGGACTATTGGAATTGGCGCTGGTTCTAATTGGTACGAGTTCACTTGTGAAATTACAAGTGATTTTGACTAGGATAATTATTTTTAAAAATAACAACATGAGATCTTTATTTTTTGTATGCTTTCTAGCTATAGTCCTCTGTCTACCTCTCTCCTTAAACTCGAACATTTTTGAGCTTAATTCAGCCCTTGCTGTTAACAACACCCACAGCTACACGAATCCTTTGACTGTCACCAGTTTTTCTGGTTGGTTTGGAAATTTACTTGTACAAATCCAAGGTATTGTCGGTTGGCTTGCAGTGGTTATGATTATTATTGGTGGACTAGTTTATGTAACTTCAGGAGGATCACCGGCTCAAACAGCAAAAGGGAAAGCTATTGTCTTAACATCTCTTATTGGATTTGCTGTTGCAGTCGCAGCACCTTCACTTCTAAAAGAGGTCAAAGACATCGCAACCCTTGGTGCTGGTGGAGGTCCTCCTACGGCAATTTCAGGTGCTAAAACAATCCAAGAAATTGTGACCGACGTAATGCAATTTCTCCTAGTACTGGTGGGCGTGTCCTCTGTTATCAGTTTTATTATCGGAGGTATTATGTATATCACTTCAGGAGGCGACCAAACAAAGGCTGACAGTGGAAAAAGAGTTGTCACATACTCGATTATTGCAGTTTGTGTCTCTGGTGCTTCTTTGATGATTATCAAGCAAGTATTGGCTCTGCTGAGTTAAGAAACTATTACTATCTTTCAAAAATCTTTCTAATGAAAAAAACTTTGAAAAAATTATCCTCAAAAATAAATGGGGACAAACTTTTTTTAGTTTCCAATATTTTATTTTGGAGCGCGATTTTTTTGACATTTTTTGTAACAGGAATTCAAAATCTTGACCCTGACTTTGCTTGGCATCTTCGAGTTGGTGAAGAAATATCAATCACAAGACAAGTGCCTTCCATCGAGAAATATCTATTCCCTACTCTCGGAGAACATTGGGTTGATCATGAATGGTTGAGCAATCTTTTGCTTTTTAATATCTATAGTTTTTTTGGAAACTTTGGGTATTGGTCATTAGGCATCATCTTTGCATTAATAGCTCTCGGGACAGTCAGTTTAGTTGCTAAAATAAATCGTAAATATTTTGTCGCCGAACTTCCTCGTTGGGATTTTTTCTTCCTTAACACAGTTTTTACAACTCTCGCGACACTTGCTCTCTTGCGTTCATATGGAATTCGCTTGCAAGTTATGACTTGGCTTTTTTTTGTTTTGTGTTTTTGGCTTTATTTTAAAATAGAAAAAGAGCGTAAATTAAAATATTTATGGGCATTCCCCGTTCTTTTCTGTTTATGGGCAAATCTGCATGGAACATTTGTTTTGGGCCTTGCTATTTCCTTGCTGCTGCTCGCTTTTTTATTTTACAAAAACAAAGAAAAGGTATTGCGTGTCAAAATAACCATTGCTGGATTTTTAACAATTTTTTCAACACTACTGACTCCCTATGGGATTGAACTATGGAAATTAATTGCTGGTGAGTATACTCAAAACACTTCTTATCTAGTTAGAATATTCGAATGGCTTCCTCTGTATGCAGCCCCCTACATTGAGTGGTATGCTACTTTCTATTTATCCCTGATTATTTTTGTCTTCTTAATATCCCTGATTCTTAAGACTCTACCTAAAAAACCTAGTGTTTTGCTTTATTCTATTTTTGTTATTTTTACGTTACTTATTTCAGTTAAATCTCGTCGTTTCATCTCAATGTTTGCTTTATGCTCATTTCCTTTCGCCATCTTTGCAATCTCAAAAATGCTCGATGGGAAAATAATCAAAAAATATTTTGGGATCATTGTATGCATAATCGCACTACCTATTATATGTAATAAATTAGTATACGCTTCCACTGTTCCAAAAAATCTTTTGATTCAAAACACCCCAATGGCTCCATACAAGGCAGTCGCATTTTTAAAAGAAAACAAACAATTACATCCTTACAATATCTATAATAAATATGGCTGGGGGGGGTACTTAGTGTGGATGTGGCCAGAAAAACTGCACTTTATTGATGGAAGAATGCCACAAAAACCATTAACAGATGGAACCTCTTTTATAGAGGAGTACCATTTATTCAGAGAAGACGCTATTCTAACGAAAGAAAAATTGACTCAATATGATATCAAAATAGCTCTTCTTTCTCAAGAACGTTCAGTTGCCGACTCTCTGCCGAGTTATCAAAAATTTATTCTTAAATATCTCTTTTCTGTTGATATCAAAGACTTTGAAGGAACAGACACCCTGAGAGAATATTTAGAAAAAAACTGGAAAGAGATTTATGCTGATGATTTCAGTGTAGTTTATATAAGTCCTGAAATAGAATAGCTATTCAAAAAATTTAAAAAATAAAAAACTTGTGCTATACTTACTAGTATCAAATAAGTCTTTAGTCAAAACAAAAAAGTGAAAAAAATGATTCACCCAACCTCCCTAGCGTTTATTGTGCTGTCTTTTTTGTTTTTAACTTCTCACTTTGCTCTAGCTGGTACATATAGCTCCGCAGCAGATGGAGGTGGTTTAAATAATCCCCTCCTTATTTCAGACAGCATAACGGCTTTTTTTGAAGAAGTGATGCTACACTTGCAAGGAATAATAGCATTTCTGGCAGTTATGTTTATTGTTATCGGAGCAATTCTGTACATGACGGCTGGAGGAAGTCAGGCAATGGCTACCGCGGGTAAAGTATGCGTTACTAGCGCAATCATCGGTCTTGTGCTTGCCGGTGCTGGACCTTCCTTTTTATACCAAATTAAATTCTCGGTTTATGGCGATGTAAATGCTGCGGTTCCAACGGATATCGCTGCTGCACCAACGCTTATAGCCATCATAGGAAGGGTTTTAACCTTTCTCTTGTCAATCACTGGCATCCTTGGTATAATAGGTTTAACAATTAGTGGCTTATTATATCTGTTAGCATCTGGTGACAGTTCACAGGCACAAAAAGCTAAAGAAGCTGTTAAATATTCCCTTGGTGGAATTGCAATAGCTGGTGCCGCACTGATAATAGTAAGACAAATAATCCTCTTATTGACCTAACGAGAGGACTCAAACAAAAAAAGATAGATACATATCATAATATAAAAAAATAATACTAGAAAGACGGGTGAAAATATGAAATTAACAAAAAAACATTTTTTAGCGTTTAGTGTTGCACTAGGGCTCATGATGGTTCCAGTATTTGTTCAAGCAGCAGCAGCAGCTCCTGGAGGTACAGGAGGTTGGCAAATTAATCGAAATATGGCTTCCACTGGATTAAATAATACGAGTGTTGCTCAAATTATTTTCACTATCCTGCAGTGGTTGCTTCTAATTTTGACATTCTTAGCTGTTATGGGATTCGTAATCTCTGGTATTATGTACATCACAGCTGGAGGATCAGATCGAGCAGACGAAGCGAGAAAGTGGCTTACTTACTCCATTATTGGTATCATTGTTGCTCTTCTAGGTTACGTTATGACTACATTCATTTCTACTATGATTGGCGGACAAGTACAGCAAGAAGGCTAGTAGGTTCTCTTCAAAAATAAAAAATAACAAGCTATTTATAGTTTGTTATTTTTTATTTTAATTGCTATAATTTAGAAAATAGCTCTTAAATTTAAAAATGAAAAAAAATATAAAAAAAATAGCTTCAACCTTTTTTTTATTAAGCATTCTCACTTCTCCACTTTTAGTTTCTGCTCAATTTATTGTCGAAGAAGAACGTGAAGTTCCATCAACATTCGCACAGCAAGGATTAAAGACATTAAACACTACCATTGGTGCTATTAATATTTTTTTGGGAATATTCTTTCTAGTCTCTATTATTGGATTAATTGTTGCTGGTATTCGATTTATAATCGCAGGGGGCAGTGAGTCAATGCTAAACTCTGCTCGTAAAATTTCTATTGCCTCCGTTGTAGGAATAATATCTTCTCTTATAGGCTATCTTTTGATAAATACTATTAAACATTTTATAATATAATTATGAGAAAAATAACCAAGACAATCCTAGCAACAATGGTCTGCTTTTTGCCCTTATTTCTTTTCTTGGTACAAATCCCTTCTGCGTCAGCAGCCGCTGGTTGGCAAGTAGGCTATAACCTTGCGCGAGATGGTTCAGCTCTTCCAGAAAATCAGGTCCAGGTGGTTGTCTTTGTTTTGTTGCAATGGTTGCTACTTATTTTTACTTTTATCTGTGTGATTGCTTTTGTTTTGGCTGGTATGATGTTTCTAACGACAGGCGGCGACGCTCAACAAGCTGCTACTGCTAAAAAATATGTTCAGTATGCAACGATTGGCGTTGCAGTTGGAATCTCTGGCTATGTTGTCATAACATTCGTCAGCACTTTAATGTCAGGGCTAGTCCAAACAGAAGGATAATTATATAATTTGCAAAAAATAACCATTGAAATCTTATGAAAAAAATAACTTCTACACTGCTACTCTTATTGTTTATTGTCTTCGGTTTCGGGCTTGTTGGTTTTTCAGCCGCCAGTGTTTCTGCTGCAGGAATAACAATCCCAACAGGTACTGGTCTGCCAAATGTAACCGACACAACGGGTCAAGGTCCGGTTGTGCAAGTTGTCCTTAATTTCATGGCATGGCTACTTGGGATCTTTATGTTACTCGCTGTAATAGCCTTTGTTGTAACAGGAATTCAATATCTAACTTCAATGGGAGACCCCTATAAAGCTGAAGGGGCAAAGAAAGCTTTTATCTACTCTGTTACTGGCGTTGCTGCAGTCGGTGGAGCGTTGGTGTTGATCAATACAATTGATGCTCTTTTGCGCTAGAGGAATTTTCAATATTAAAGCCCCGTTTTTCCAAAAGGAAAAACGGGGCTTTTGCTGTTTTACAGCTTTAATAATCACTTCTTTTTAAGTTTCAGTCTATACTTCACATGCGGGAAATCTCCTAAAATTGCACCCTTGGGCACAAACAACATTTGTTCAGCTCTGCTTTGCAGCCGCAATTCAGAACCACTTCTAATTAATGCTACATTCTTGGGAATTCCAGGTTGACCACCTTTAATACTTCCTCTGAACTTTTCGGTCGGTCTTTTTGTGCTACCAATTCCAATTACGTTTGTGAAAAAACGTGCTCCAGCCTCCCCATTTCTTTCATTGAATTGAAATAATGTTGCTCTAGGAAAATTAATTGATGCGTTACCTTCACTGAAACGAAACCCCCAGGCCTTATCGAAAATAATTTTATTCTCGAATTCTGGACCAATTTTAGGGATTGTGAAAAAAACCATCCCAGCATCACCAATTTCAGCTCTAGCAATGTGTACTTTATTTTCTTCACCATGAAAAAAATATTGATACCCACTATAACCGAAATATCCTAGCACTAAAAGTAAAACTATTGTTGTGAATCCACCCCAGTTAAACCAACCTGTTAACCAGGTTGGGATTTTAAGTCTTGGCAAGGAAAGTATACCCTCACCTCCAGAACTTGTTTTACTACCAATTAGCGCAAAAGATATAATTGCTATAATTGATATTACTAGCCCTATTGTAATGACAGTTGTCATTGTGACCCCCCTCTCACCCCTCTTATTGCAGGGATAAGTTGCTCAACTAAAGTTTTGATTTCACTTAAATCAGCCAATCCAAAGACTTTTTTCTCTTCTGTGGAGAGTCCTTCTGTTAGCTTAAGTAGTTGGGATTGCTTTTCTTGACCTAATTCAGGATACATAAGCTTGAATTTTTTGCTGATTTCATCAAATCTTTTCATTTTCATCTTAGCCTTTTCTTTCTTTAGTTCCTCTACTAGAACGTCAGCACGGGCTGCAGCGATTGCTTCTATGGGATCAATACGATCAATATTAACTGCGGTGATTTCAACTCCATAGCGATGATCAGAAACAGAAACCTTTTTTTCCCAAAGTATCCTATCCACTACCGCTCCCGCTCTGTTGGTGACTTTCTGAGGCTCTTTAAAGGCCATTGCGATGCTTTCATTAATGTCAGCTTTCAGCATAAGAGCTTGCTCTAGCTTTGATGCAATAAGCTTGCGAACCAAAACTTGATCAGTTATTGCGCTCATGCCAATCTCAACCTCCTTCAAGGAAATAGCTAATGCGCGATAGGCGCAAAAATCTGATCGTCTAAATTGTACATTACCAGAAACAACCACAGCACCTCTTTTAACATCATATCGCTGATTTTCGATTCTCAGTGTCATGACGTCTCTTTTCAATAAATAGATTTTATGCCAAGGCCATTTAATGCTAAGCCCTTCTGTCGCAGGTCTTTTAAGTGGAACTGAACAATTAAATTCATCTTTTTCCACATTAAATCTGCCGATAATCAAACTTTCTAAAACAGAAACTTGCGCCGCAGGTACTCGATAAATCACTGTGCGCACGATTACAAATATTGCAATACTCACGATAACAAGCAAGACATATGCCTCAATTGAGGATGTATCAATCATAATTCCTATAATTGAAAAACCCCACAAAAGAATCATGAATATCACAAAAACCACGAAAAACATCTTTAAACCATTTTCAATTTTTTGCATAACTTCTCTCCTCTGCTGATTTTTGCGTCCTTGGTTTGATGGACTTTATAAACTTAACTTAATTTTCAAATAACTTTGTAAAAGAGATTTTTATTCCTTTTTTACATTATTAAATTATAGCATTTTTTATGAATTTTGTCAATGTTTACACCTACCAGTCCTCTTTGATTTCCCTTTTAATATTTGATCTTTTAATCTATAATGTAGTTATATTCGCAAAAATATTAACAAAAAATAATGCAGAGTTTTTATATTGTGCTAATTGGCTTATTTACCTTGTTTTCAGCTGATAGTGCCCAGGCCTATCTAGATCCTGGAACTGGAAGCTTTATCTTCCAACTGGCGATTGGTGCTATCCTTGGCGGAATTGTAGCCTTGAAACTAAGGTTTAAGCAAGTGAAAAATTTCGGCTTATCTCTATTTAAGGGGAAAAAGGTAGAATCTAAAGAGAATCTTAAAAAAAGCTAGTTTATGGTTACAAAAATCAAAAGCTCTTTTCGCGACCCAAGCGGGTTTCTTTTTCAAGAAAAGGGTGTCTTATACCGAAATATCGACAAGTCCTACCGAAAAAACTATAATAAAATGCTTTCTTCAGGTATTTTGGAAGAGTTTTGGAAAAACAATCTCCTAGTCAAGCACAAAGAAGTTGGTATAAAAAAACAAAACTCCTCAACATTCAAAACAATTTCCCCGGAAATAGTTCCCTTTATCTCGTATCCTTATGAGTGGTGCTTCTCACAGCTTAAGGATGCCGCTCTTTTGACCTTAAAAATGCAAAGAATGGCACTTTCTTTTGAAATGACACTAAAAGACGCTAGTGCTTTTAATATCCAATTCAAAAACGGAAAACCAATCTTTATTGATACTCTCTCCTTTGAAGTCTATGAAAATGGCTCTCCCTGGATAGCCTATAAACAGTTTTGCCAACATTTTCTAGCGCCACTAACTTTAATGTGCTACCAGGACCTACGCTTAAATCAGCTCCTTAAGACCTTTATTGACGGTATTCCACTCGATCTAGCAAGTTCTCTTTTGCCAAAAAAATCTTATTTAAAGTTTTCTCTACTTACGCACATCCATTTGCATGCAAAAACGCAAAAACACTATGCAGACAAACCAACAAAAAGTCGCATAGCCAGAACAGTTAAAATGAGTAAAAACGCTCATCTAGCTCTTATTTCAAGCTTAGAGAATGCAGTAAAAACCTTAAAACCAGCCAAAATAAAGACTGAGTGGGGTAATTATTATAAAAAAACAAACTATTCTGATAACTCTTTCTTACAAAAAAGGAATGTCATTAAAAAATTCCTAGAAAAATCAGGAAAACCCAGAAATGTTTGGGACTTAGGCAGCAATACTGGTTCTTTTAGTAGAATTGCTTCTAATATGGGAATTTCCACTGTTTCCTTCGACATCGACCCTATTGCTGTTGAAAAGAACTACCTTCTAACAAAAAAACAGCGAGAATCTGATATTTTGCCATTAGTGTTAGATCTAACCAACCCAAGTCCAAGTATTGGCTGGGCACACGAAGAAAGAATTTCCCTGCAAAAAAGGGCAAATTCTGATTTAATTATGGCATTAGCACTTATCCATCATCTTTCTATCTCAAACAATCTCCCATTTGAAAATGTGGCTGAATATTTTAGCAAACTAGCAAAAAATCTAATCATTGAATTTGTTCCAAAGTCTGACTCCAACGTCAAAAGACTACTTTCAACAAGAGAGGACGTCTTTCCAAAATACAATGAAAGGTATTTTGAAAAAGCTTTTTCAAAATACTACAAGATAAAAGACAAAACTAAATTGAAAGATTCGGAAAGAACTCTGTATTTAATGACAAAACTCTAAAAAATGAGCAGTTCTCAAAACAAAAAAAGGTTCATCAATTTTCATCCATACCTTTTTTCTCTTTTCTCAGTTCTCTCGCTTTACACTTACAATAAGGATTTGCTGAGCCCAGCTCATGCTTTTTGGCCAACAATCTTAGTTTTGTCTTTTACTACAGCGGTGTATCTTTTCATAAGACACTTTATCCAAAATCCTGAAAAGGCTGCTCTCCTTTCTTCTATTCTCTTGTTTACATTCTTTTCCTTTGGACACTGCATAAAACTTCCTTTCTTATCATTCCTACCAATGTTTGATGGAAACCTAAATTATTCTATTGGACTAATTATTTGGCTTCTTTTTATTTTGATTTGCACAATTTCAATTACTAAGTCGAGAAAAAACTTTTGGAGAATTTCTTCTTATTTAAATACTGTTTCCCTTATTTTAGTCGTTATCTCGACTGCTAACATAATTTTTTATGAAATTAGATCAAAAGACATCTCGGAATTGATTACAAAAACAAATAGTTCAATTGTGGCTTCTCCCGAAGAAACTTATCCCGATATTTACTATATTGTTTTAGACGGTTTTGCCCGGCAAGATGTTTTGAAAGAAATCTATAATGTTGATAATAGTAGTTTCATATCCTCATTGGAAGATTTGGATTTTTTTGTTGCTAGCCAAAGCACGGCCAATTATCCTCAAACGTACCTTTCGATTTCTTCCGCGCTCAATCTCCAATATCTTGATGATATAGCCTTAACAATGGGGAAAGAATCAACAGACCGTGGACCTTTGCAAAAAATCCTAAATGACAATCAAGTTTATGAAACATTGAAAAAAAATGGTTACTCTTTTGTATCCTTTCCTTATACTTGGACAGGGACTGCTAACAATCAACACACTGACATTTTTATGCAAAATCAAATTGGATTTGGCGAATTTGGTGATTTATTATTAGATCTTACGCCTGTTTCGATTCTACTTCAAAAAAATCTTCAGTCTGATCAACACCGTAATAAAATTTTGCATGTATTTGAAAAAATGGGTGAAGTCGCAAAAATCAAAAAGCCAACGTTTACCTATACCCACATTTTAGCACCTCATCCGCCTTTTGTTTTTCTTTCAGACGGAAGCCCAACAAAAATAGGTGGGCGGATGTATGGCAATGACGGAAGTCATTATTTTGAACTTCATCCGGATAAAGAAGAATATCGCAATTTATACGCCGAACAAACATCCTTTATAGCTCAAAAAACATTGAAAATGGTAGAAGAAATTCTAACTAACTCTGCTGAAAAACCGATTATAATACTCCAATCAGACCATGGGCCTGGATCAATGCTGGAATGGGAAGACGAGAAAACAACAAACATGAAAGAACGTTTTTCTATTCTCAATGCCTACTATTTTCCAGACACGGAAAAAACTAGTCTATATGAAACAATAACACCGGTTAATTCTTTTCGTGTTATCTTCAATAATATTTTCGATGCAAACTTTGAGCTTCTCCCTGATAAAAATTATTTTGCGCGTTGGAGCACGCCCTATCACCACATCGATGTAACAGAGAGGGTTCAATAGTTTAGTCTTAAAAAAATACTTCTGGAGCTCAGTTTCTCTGAAATATTAATGGTCTTGTAAGTAAAAAGGGTTGCGCTATATTATAACGCTACCCTTTTTCTCTCCTATTTTATTCTGTAAGCTTTGCCACTTCCTTCATTATCTTTTCAGAAAATGCTTTTTCAGTTCCCTTGAAATCAGCGAAAGAAAGTGCTGTTCCAATGCGAATATCAATCTTACGACCAGAAAGTTTTGGACCTCTTCTGTCCCATGACCAAACCTCAAAGGCCCCTTTAATTCCTACTGGAATGATTTTAACATTAGGAACTTTTTGAGCAATTCTGCCAAATCCAGGATACGGATCACCAATTTTACCAGTTTTTGTTCTTGTCCCTTCTGCAAATAGCACCACAGGGAGATTCTCGTCGGTAAGCAATCTCATTGCCTTGGAAATTGATTTTCTATCCGCTCGAATATGCCCCATCGGCGAAAGAAAAAACTTCCAAAGAGGCATGTCGAAGTAGCGAGTTTTTACAAAAAAGGTTAAGTTTTTAACTTTCTTAAGTGCAAAAATCACTAGCATGAAATCAAGATATGACTGATGGTTAGGAACAATAAGATATTCACCTTCATCAGGAATATTTTCCAAACCGTTTACCTCTCTAAGCCACAAAAAAGCAGCTAAACGTGAAACTAGATTCTTTAAACCCCAACAATAGAACCTTCCTTTAGCTGAGGAATTTTCTGGATACTTGCTTCTGTTTTTTCCAAAAAAATTCCCTCTCATAAACTCACTGAAGCTCTCTTCTTCGTTGACCCATCCAATCATAGTTTGGAAGCCATACAAGGCCATTAGACCTACTCCTAGGAAAGCACTGATCGCTTCCTTAATATAGACAAAAAAATTTTTCTTTTCCTGACTATTGTTCATGACTGTCCTCCTCTCTTCCCTCTTAAAGGTTTCTGATTCTTACTTAAAGAACTATTGAAGTTTCAAAGTAGCATAAATACCGATAAACTACAACTATTGAACATAGTATGGAAAACGTACCTGCCAAAAATTACGCTTTGGCAAAGTTGGCTTCATTACAGAATTAACATATTGCCATTCTATTTCATCAATCGGATTATAATTCAATTCAAAAGCCTTTTTAAATCTTTTTTCGTTTAATAAATATGTGCCGACTTTTGAGTTATGAAAAGAAATCTCTCCTTTATTCTCTTTTTGTGCAAAAATAAAACCTTCCTGTGAATCAAAAATAAAGCTGTGGATATACTCATCAATCATATTTTCCAACTCTTCCCCTTTTGGTCTTTCTTCGTATTCTTCAAAGATATATTCCATTGCCAAAATTCTGGCTTGCTCATTATCTTTCTCTAACTGAGATATATATGGGACAACCTTGCCAAACCCAGCGGCTGCAACTGTGTATGCATACTCTTTCCAGGGAGATTTTCCATCTTCAATTATCTGTAAACCTTCACGATTAAATTTTGTATACGAGGTCATTCCAGGAGCATCTAACACAATAAAGCCATCATCATTAAGGCGATTTCTTACAAAGCTATAGAATTCTCTGCTATATAATCTAGACGTATTATAATCAACAGGCATTGGAAAATCCATATAAATGGCATCGAATTTATCTTCTGAATTCCTCACAAAAGTATATGCATCGCCAACTCTAAGATCCACTCTGTTATTGAAAAAAGCTCCTTTATTCATGGATAGGAGTAAGGAGTGCTCTTTAGAAAGTCGTATCATTTCACTGTCGATGTCTATTTGAATAATTTTTTCGATTTCCTTGTATTTCAAAAGTTCCCTTGTGAGCATCCCATCCCCACCCCCAAGGATTAAGACATTTTTAGGGACCATATCGGTTGCTAAAATTGGAACATGTGCAAAATATTCATGATAAATTTCCTCTGTCCCTGAGTTGAATTGCCAATCTCCATTTAAATACAATTCTTTTCCGAGCGGGAATTCCGGTTCATAGAGAAGTTTGTCTGTATAGGCATCCATTACAATATTTGCAGCACTAAAGCTTTGCCCATCTATTATGTCTATCTTTTGATATGCAGAACGATACGTTTCAATCTCTGGGGCATTTTCAAGTAATGAAAGTATGCTTTTAAAATCATACAACGCCTGAGGATAGTAGTAATATTTTTTAGTAAAATATTTTTCAATTTCACCTGAAAATAAAACGCCTAGTGATAAAAATCCGATTAAAAAAAATCCGATTGCTAAATTTCCATTCTTGTTTTTTTGTTGCTGCAGAAAAACCTTTCCTATATATATAGCTGCGAGCATGTTTATAATTGCAACTAAAAATCCAACTGCTATTATTTTAAGCGTAGAAATTAAAAAAAGTGGAAACAAAACAGCCCCTAGCAAAGAGCCGAAATAATCCACACCCAAAACCCTGTTGGTAACTTTTTTTTCTGATGAATACTTATTCGCAATCTTCATAAGCATTGGTAGTTCAAATCCGCTCAAAAAACCAATCACAAAAACAATTGCCTGGCTACCTAATAATATAAAGAAGAAGGCCATCTTAGCGCTTCCATGAGCCAAAAAATACATATCAATAATTTGAACAAAATGCATCAAGCAAACAGCTAGTCCACCGAATAAAGCTAGTGACAGTTCAACTAAAAAAAGTTTTTTTATAACATTTTCCTGTCTCACTTTTCCACTCAAAATTGCACCGAGTCCTAATGAACCTAAAAAAACTCCGATGGTAATGCTATACCAAATAATTGCATTCCCAGCGATTAATGAGATTGTGTGTGCTAAAAGTAATTGATAAACAATACTGCAAAAAGCAACTACGAAGGTTAACACATAAATTCTGTTTAGGTTTTTCTTCTTTCCTTGAGTCTCTTTCTTTTTCTTTTGCTTATTTTTTCTATTTCTCATTTTCTAAAATTTTATTTCAAATAAATATTTATCATCATCTCGTTTATCTTTTCCGCAAAAACAAAGGTCATTGCTAGTACTAAAAATAAGCAAATCTGCAAACCAAATAATTTCTTTATAAAATATTGTTTCTTTTCTTTTGCTCCCCATTGCAGATAAAAAATAATTCCAACAATACAGTTTAAAAAACCGATAAAAAAAGTCGTTTGCAATAAGCCAAATTTTGGATAAAAAATAAGCGCGAAAACAAGAGATCCCACAAAAGCACCTAGATAATCAATACCTAATATTTTCCCGTCTTCATTGTTATTTTTTTTATCTTGGATATTTAATGCCATTAAAAGAGGAATTTCAAAACCAGTTAGGATCCCAATTATTAGTATCAAAAATAGCGCGAGTATTAAAAAAGCCATTCCTTCACCCAAAAAAGAATGTGCGAAAAATAAAAAAATTGGCGAAAAGCCACCAATAACAACCAGGAGAGTTTCTATTGTCATAAAAGATATTGTTTTGCGTTTTACTATTTCACCCTCTGCGATCATCGCTCCAACACCCATAGCAAACATATAAATTCCGATTGTCACACTGAAGCGCAAAATAGTGTTTCCTAAAAATAATGACAGCGCCTGACCAAGAGCCAACTCATATGCAATACTACAAAATGCCACCACAAAAGTAAGTACATATAACAATTTTTGTTTATTCACTTTTTTCATTTTCACTTTTTATTTCTTTCCACAAAAAACTCTGCGATTTTTTTTGATATTAAAAAACTAAGCGCAAAAGTTATTTCCCAAAATAATAAATTTTTAATCAAAAAATATTTCAGATAACCGCTTCCGGGATTTGAGGCGTCACAAGCATAAAAAACACAATTTATATTTTCTTCTGGCACAGTTAATAAGAATGTTGCTGTTAAAAGAACAAATCCATAAACTAAAATTGGGATCAAAGCTTTTTTACTAAATCCCAATTTCCAAACTCCAAAGAAAGAAATTGGGATCACAATGGTGTGCAAATTAACAGAAAGCCAGAAAACAGTTGACCCATATCCAGCTAACTCAGCCGTTCTACCTGCGCCCATTCCAATTTGCTCCAAAAGAAAGTCTAGGATCCAACGAAATTGCGCAGGAACTGCCATGGTGAAGGCTAGTGTTACCATGATTTTGTTGCGAAAAATAAGTCCTAATCCTAAAATAACTGCCGTAAAGTCACAAAACCAAAGCATTTCAGTTGGGTCCTGCCAACGTACAAAGTTCACATATTGATTTGCAAGAACACTTCCAACCACAAATAGGCCTAGGAAGAAGAATTTATCAAATTTTATTTTCTGCATTTTTTGATTATCTTACGGGCTTTTTAGTGCTCTCAAAGTCTTTTAATTATACCAACTTCTAACTTTTGAGCAAGTTTCAAAAAGATAGCTTTTTTGTTGTTTCTTGGATCAAAAACACCTCTCTCGCTCTCATTATTGTCTAGCACTTGATTTTCAAGACCTCTTTGCTGCACTTGCCTATAAAAATAATTACATCTGCTTAGAAGCGAATTTTGATGCTTATGGTTTTTTACTTTCCAATATCTAACGGCTGTCTCTTTAGAAAAACAAAAGAGCACCTCTTTAAAGTGCTCTTTTGTTTTTATCATTGCTAGCGTCCTTACTTGTTTACCTTCTTAAGTTCTTTTTGCAACCTCTCGATATGATCTTGAGTTTCTTTGTTTAATTTTTGCAAAACCTCTTTTACAGTTTTTTGATTGGGTATAAAGATTTCAAAACATTTCTGTTCCAAAAAAGATTGCTCTACTCTCAAGGCAATCTCTAAAGCTTCCATGTGAGATAAATCATTCTCCTTTGCTTGCTCAATGCCGTCTTGTACAAAATCAGCAACATATTTAATTGCTCCTCTAGCAAAGTTATTGTCTTCGAAAACATCTTCCTTGCCACTATATGCGTTTCTAATCTCTATGGCATGTTGGATTTCCTCCTTTGACAATTGCTCCCAAAAAACTTTTCTCTCAGGAAGCTTTTGCGAATAAATACGATAAAGTTTACTAATTTTAAGTTCGTTGAGCTCAAATAAGTCAAGAATTAAGTCTGATTGAAAATTCATACTTTTTTGATTATTTATTATTCGCCTTTATTATAGTCTAAACTGGAACCTTTACAAGCAAATTTCTATTTGCAAAGAAATTTTATTTAAAAAAGCTACTTTTACAAGTAGCTTTTTTAGTAGATTACAAAAAAATAGGGTTATTTACTGTTCGGATTATTAGTTGGTCCCCATCCACACCCTATCCAAACCCCATCACCTTCAGTGCCAATCAAAACACACATCATACCGCTATTCTCCTTATCTTTCAAGGCAAAACCTGATGACTGAGTTCCAGCTGGTGGAGCAAAGGTAAACCCAAGTCCTCCAGTGTCCGCTCCTAAATCCAGAAAGTATTCTTGCAGCTTGTCAAAGTCTTTAGCAGAAAGGTCTTCTGCTGTGAAGCTTTTAGCTTTTTGAAGTTTTAAGCCCACCCTCTCTGCTGTCCACGAAACTTCATCATCTTTAATTTTAGAAAAATCTAAATCAGTTTCTTTTTCAAGATCAATGAGAAATTTGGCGACTGTATCCTTCTCAACTCCCTTTGCCAATTTGGAAGACTTGTCCTCTTTCTTAGAACCTTCTTTTTGGCTTTTTTCTATTTTCACATCAACACCCATTCCATCTTCATCGGGAGTTGCAACTATAAAGGACATAACTATCACTACAGCTCCTAGAAAAATTATCTTTCCCAACGCCAATAAACCAGAGGTTACATGCACCCAAGTCCATCTAAGGAAAATTGCCCATATCAAGACACCTATGATTGTCCCAAATGACCAACCGGATCCCCAGAAAGCAAGTAGGAAAAAAACTCCAATCGCCAATAAAAACCAGAAAATTATCTTTCCAACTGTATTTTTACTTTTCTTTGCTGCTGGTTTAATGTTTTTCTTTATTTCTTTTTTTCTTTTTTCAGCATCAATCTCTTCTTCACTTTGATAAAGCTCTGATTCTATTTCCATATCAACCATTTTTTTTGCATCTCCCTTAGCAGCAAACCCGCCTACTCTCAATATACCTAATTTTTTTAGCCAGTAGATAATTTTGTCCATATTATTTCTTTATTTATAAATATTTTAACTTTATTTTATCAGAAAAATACTCGAAAGCCTAATTTTGCTTGATTTCCCTTCAACTTTACTAAAAAAATAAAACCAAAACTGAGTGTTTTGGTTTCGCTTTGCACGGGTGGAGAGAATCGAACTCCCGCTAGAGGTTTTGGAGACCCCTGTACTGCCACTATACTACACCCGCAATAAACCATCTGAATGGTTTATTTATCTATAAACTGACTATTTTATCTTCTTACCTTCATTGTGCACAGTGTGTGTTTTGCACTTTGGACAATGTTTTTTCAACTCAAGTTTCTCTTGAATCTTTTTCTTATTTTTGAAAGTATAGAAATTTCGATTTCCACACTCAGAGCATTTTAGTGTTGTTAGTGTATCTTGAGACATATCTTTAATTTATAAATTTCTTAATTTTACGCAATCTTTACTTGAATTGAAGGATTCATAGTAGAAGTAATAGAAACTGACTTAAGTAATCTTCCCTTAAGAGTCGCTGGTTTATTTTGTTGCACTTCCTTGATAAATACTTCGAAATTTTCCTTTAATTGGTCCTTTTTGAAAGATCTTTTTCCAATTACTTGATGGATGTTTGCTCCGTTATCATTCTTAAAACTAGCTCTTCCGCCTTTAAGGCCTGCGATCAAAACATCAATTTTTGGTCCGACTGTTTGAGTTTTTGGGTTTGGCATAAGCCCTCGAGGTCCGAGAACTCTAGCAGCTTTAGCAAGTTTTGGCATCATCTCTGGTGTTGTCACTGCGATGTCAAAATCAATTTCTCCACCTGCAACAATTTTTTCAATCAACTCAGTTCCTGCAATAATATCAGCTCCTGCAGCTTTTGCTTCCTTTTCTTGAGTTTCAGTAAAAGCAGCGATTCGCTTTGTTTTACCTGTCCCATGTGGCAAATCAACTGTTGCTCGAACTTGTTGATCTGACTTTGTTGGATTGATGTTCAATCGAACATGTGCTTCGACTGATTCATCAAACTTTGGTGCAGAAAATTTTTCTAAAATTTCCAATGCTTCTTCGATTGTGTATTCTGCCTTCTGGTCATAACCTTCGACTACACTTTTATACCTTTTTCCTCTTCTCATAATATTGTGGTGCGGACAGATATCGCGAGATATCCTCCCACAGCGTATTATTAAATTATTATAAACTATCTTCTGAATTATTTTTCAACTTTAATCCCCATTGATCGAGCTGTTCCTGAAACGATTTTTACTCCTGCTTCAACGTCGTTTGCATTCAAATCAGCCTTTTTCTTTTCAACAATTTCCTCAACTTGAGCTCTTGTTACAGTCCCTGCTTTGTCGGTCAACGGATTTGCAGCACCTTTTTTAATATTTGCTGCTTTTTTCAATAACTCCGCTGCTGGAGGAGACTTTAAAACAAAATCAAAACTTCGATCGTCATATACACTAATTTCAACTGGAACGATATCCCCCATTGATTCTTTTGAAGCTTCGTTAAAACGAGTACAAAAATCCTGAATATTCAATCCGTGTTGTCCAAGCGCAGGTCCTACTGGAGGAGCTGGGTTAGCTTGTCCCGCCTTGATTTGAAGTTTAATTACACTTGCTACTGTTTTTGCCATATTCGTAAATTACTTTCTTTAAAATTCGCTTAAATCTTTTTAATCTGTAGGAAATCTAATTCAACTGGGGTTTCTCTTCCAAAGATACTAACCAGAACTTTAATTTTTCCTTTTTCATTGTCAATTTCTGAAACCTTTGCATCAAAATTCTTGAATGGTCCATCAATAACTTTGACTGACTCACCTTTTTCAACATCAAGTTTATACTTAGGTTCACTTGTCCCCATTCTCTTTTTGATACCACCAATTTCTTCTGGATCAACTGGTGTTGGAGTTGTTCCGATTCCGATAAACCCTGTTACATTGGGAGTATTTCGAACTACGTACCAAGAATCATCTGTCACAACCATGTTAACAAGAACATATCCTGGAAAAACCCTCTCCTCAACAACATATCTTTTTCCATTTCTAATTTTAATCTTCTTCTCTGTTGGAACAATCACGTCAAAAATTCGATCTTGCATGTTCATGGATTCGATTCTTTGTTTCAAGTTTCGCCTCACATTTTCTTCATACCCACTATAAGTGTGCAGAACATACCAAGCTCTTCCGTGATGTTGTGTTTGTTTAGCCATATAAATATCTTTATTCCTTATAAATGAACAGTACTAATTCCAATTTTAGAAAATAAACTTTTCTATAATTGTTGAAAAGATCTTATCTAAAAATCCTAAAAATAAAGCCACAACGATACTTGCTGAAACCACTATCACTGTATAGTTTATAGTTTGCTTTCGGCTAGGCCAATTGACTTTCCGTAGCTCCACGTATGATTCTTTGATAAACGCGACTGCTTTGTTCATTTTTTTAAAGTTAAACTGTCTACAAACGCCTTTAAAAACTAGCGTGTTTGAAGATAGTCCCATAATTAATCTTCTGTTGAAATTTTTGGTTTAAAAAACAGCCTCTCGGCGATTTCTATCTTTTACTATGTTAATTATACACAAAGAATGGATATTGTCAATGTTCTTTGCTTGATAAATCACCTTACGACATCCCATTCATCATCATTGCCATAAACTTTTGAGAGATTATCGATATCAAATGGATTAGTCTCGATTTCAATCGTGATCATGTTTTCATCAACTACTCCCTCGAATCTTATTGGGAAGAACATATTAAAGTCTCTTCTTGCGCCAGCGTGGAAACCTCCCAAGAAATCCGAGTTAGTTGCCAGAAGGCGTCCGGAGGAATTTCTCAAAAGTGCTTTGACAATAACTTCTTCAAAATCAACGCTCCCTCTGTTTATTACCATTCCCCAAGCCCTAGAAAAATTAGCAGCGCCACCGCCTAGCTCCTCATACCGCCTATCGTTGATAATAAAGTCAGGAGATTCAAAACTTGTGAATTTCTCCCATTTAATATCCTCCATGTCTAACTCAAATTTAATACTCAGTGGTGCGGATTCTAATTCAACCCCTTGAAGTAAAAGCGTTTTTTCTTCGCCAGGCAAGGCAAAGCTAGTTACCCAATTAGGTTGCACAAATTTCTCACCATTTTGAGTTTCTACGTTTACTCTATATTTAAATTCTGAAGCACCGTATTTATTATTTGGGTTCTTCATTACACCAACAAAATCATAGTTATTATCATAACTATAAACCCATTCATATCGATCAATTTTAATTGGCTCCAAGGTAATAAGCTCCGTACATGGTTTGCATGGACCCCCGCAATCAACATCTACCTCACCTTGGTTTCTGCGGCCGTCTTCACAGGAAGGCGTCGATCTAACAATTAAAAATAGCGATCCTCCAACCACAACAAAAAGACCTAGGTAGGCAAATATTAAGCGTGCTCTTTTCCGAGATCTTTTTTGCATTTTTTTGTTTTATTGGACGAAATATACATTCAACTCCGTCATAATATTTCCATTATATCATTTGCTTTCATCCTTGTCGATAAACATTTTTACTTCAAACTTGATTCCTCAGTAGTCCTATTTCGACTATACTATTGGGCTTTTTTTCTTAAAAATTAAAATTTGTGTTATAATTCAGAAAAGTTTAATCTATCTCCAATGAATACAAACAATCTATTGAAGAGTCTTTCGTCTCTGGCCATTTTAGTGCTTTTAGTTTTTCTTTGTTTTGCTTTTGCTGCATCAACAAGGGAGAAAACTAGAAAACTAAACATTATCAAAACCATTCAAGTAGAGAATCCAGCTAAAACTTTTTGCATTGAAAATAGTGGTAAATATCTAGTTATCACCAAGGGTGATGGCTCTCAATTTGGAATTTGCAACTTTGAAGATGGGAGCAGCTGTAAAGCTGATGAATTTTTGATCCAAAGGTGCAGGAAGGGCTCTTTTGCGACGGAGTCCAATGATTTTGGAATAATGGAGATCCTCGAAGAATCTTGTGAAAAAACTTCCACTTGCAAAGTCCCGAGGAAATATTTGGCTCGTTCAGATTGTGCCTATCAAGCAAATTGCCTCAAAGGCAAGTGCACTGTTGTTTGCCCAAGTAAGCAACCATTAGTTGACACAGATTCTTGTGAAAACAACCCCTACGATTTGAATTGTGCTTGCAAGGAGGGTAAAAAACAGCAAGTAGCATGTCCAGAAAATATGACATGTCCAGCCGTCGTTCAGTTTGAGTGTATAAAATAGAAATTGCTTAAACAAAAAGCTCCAGACCAATGCATTGCATGAGTCTGGATTGTTTTGAAACTGATTTTTATTATTGACAAAATACAATTATTTCATCATAATAGAAAGAATACTAAACTCTAGTTATTCAGTTCTTCTTATAATTTTAAAAGGGCTTTTTGCTCAAAAGGTGGTAATTATGTACCATAAAAGTATTTTTTTTATTTTTACGTTGTGTTTATTTTTTTCGTTTTTTCCTGGTCAGAGCGCTTTGGCAAAAAATGTGCCTACGAGTGAGCCTGCTGCTAAGGCGGGTTTTCTCGATCAACTGCCAATCTCAAACCAAAGATTAATTATTGGAGTTGCTGGAGGAGGAGAATCAGCGTTTGGGTTCTCTGATAATAAACTCCGGTCTTACGAATTTTTCATCTTTTCTTGGGGAAAAAATGGCTTATACCGAGCAATTGCTCCTTCCTTTCTGTGTGAATTTCATACTCTAAAAAGGACTGATGTGCAAAAAAGAGTACTGTGCAACTGATTTTCAAAAAAACTTCCTTAGAAGCAAAATCTCAACCATTCTCTGATTGGGATAATCTGAGCAGAATTCTTCAGATGCTTATCGTTCAAGATCATATTGAGAAAATTATTGTAAACTTAACCACCGAGGACAGAGAAAAGCTCGGTCTCTAGAAACTCTCTCATCTAAAAGATGAAAAAACAGGAACTAGTAAATAGACTACTTCCTGTTTTTTCATTGCCTTTTTCCACAAAACCAACATTTTAGACGCAAAAAAACCGACACTTTCGCGTCGGTAATTTTAAATAGAAAAAAAGTTTCTATTTGATTACATTGTACTCGGCACCGTCTTACTCTTGCCTTGCGGCTACCATCAGCGCTAGAGTGCTTAACTTCTGTGTTCGAGATGGGAACAGGTGTACCCACTCCGCCAAAAGCACCGAGAACAATGTAATCAAACCACAGATATAATACTTCGAACAAGTACTTTTCAATCCTACCAAACAGAAAATTAATTTTTCTTATTTGCCAGTCATATCAATCTAACTAAAAAACTAGTACGAGACCAATCTTAGTAGTTAGATCAAAAAAGTAGAGTTGTAATACCAAAAATCATTAGTACTCCTCGGCTGAACACATTACTGTGCTTACACCTAGAGCCTATCAAAGTGGTAGTCTACCACTAGATTTATGACCACCTTATCTCAAAGTAGGCTTCCCGCTTAGATGCTTTCAGCGGTTATCCCGAACGGACATAGCTACTCAGCAATGCACTTGGCAGTGACAGCTGATAGACCAGAGGTTCGCTCTTCCCGGTCCTCTCGTACTAGGGAAGAATCTTTTCAAGTGATGACGCTTACAGCAGATAGAGACCAACCTGTCTCACGACGGTTTGAACCCAGCTCGCGTACCTCTTTAATTGGCGAACAGCCAAACCCTTGGGACCTTCTCCAGCCCCAGGATGAGATGAGCCGACATCGAGGTGCCAAACAGCGCCGTCTATGTGAACTATTGGGCGCTATTAGCCTGTTATCCCCGGGGTAACTTTTATCTGCTGATCTTCCGCGCGTCTATATGCAACGGTCGGTTCACTAGATCCTACTTTCGTAACTGCGCGACATATCCGTCTTGCAGTAAAGTTGGCTTATGGTCTTGTCCTATCACTCCGATTTCCATCCGGAGCTAGCCAACCTTTGTGAGCACCTCCGTTACCTTTTAGGAGGTGACCGCCCCAGTCAAACTACCCACCAGGTACTGTCCCCGGTCTGGTATTTAGACTCTTTTTTCTAGTTGTTTGTAGATTCAGCATGCAATTAAGCATACTTCTATAGAAAAGTATTATATTACAAAACACAATAAATACACATATATTTAGAATGATCCATAAAAAATTTCTATAGAAATAGTAATGTTATTGTTATAATTATAAATAATTATAACTGTGAAAACCGATACTAACTTAATTGCTTGCTATCCTTGTTGTTTTGTTCTTGAAAAAAGTCCAAATAACAGACCAAGGTTAGAATTCAAAAGTATACAGAGTGGTATTCCATTGGCGACTCATCTCTAACCTGAATTAGAGGATCAAAGTCTCCCACCTATACTCGGCAGCATAATCTCGAATTCAATGCCAAGCTGTAGTAAAGCTCCACGGGGTCTTTTCGTCTTGCTGTAAGTAGGGAGCATCTTCACTCCCATTGCAATTTCACCGGGTCCCTTGTTGAGACAGTTGTCCAGTCGTTACTCCTTTAATGCGGGTCGGTAATTAGCCGACAAGGAATTTCGCTACCTTAGAACGATTATAGTTATCGCTGACGTTCACCGGCGCTTCAGGGATCAGCTTGCACTTTTCCCATTAACGTTCCGGCACTGGTCAGGAGTCACCCCCTATACATCCCCTTACGGGTTAGCAGAGAGCTGTGTTTTTGATAAACAGTCGCCAGACATCTTTAGCTGCGGCCAACACCACCTAAGTGGCATCGGCAGACCTTATCCCGAAGTTACGGTCGCTATTTTGCCGAGTTCCTTAACAAGGGTTCTCCCGTTCACCTTGGGCTACTCGCCCTGTCTACCTGTGTCGGTTTGCGGTACGGATACTGTATTACTAATTTTAGAAGTTTTTCCTGGCACTCTGCTCGCCCCTGTTCACTAACATATGCTAGCTTCCAGTGATACCATTGGGTTTAATGTCAAACGGATTTACCTATCTGACACCCTCAGTACCCCTACCGGAATCCAATAACCGGCAAGGACTACAAGAATGCGTCACTCCATCAAATAATACAGTAGTACAGGAATATTAACCTGTTGTCCATCGACTACCCCCGATCGAAACCGGGACTCGCCTTAGGACCGACTAACCCTGGGTTGATTATCATTGCCCAGGAAACCTTAGACTTTCGGTGTGTAAGAATTTAACTCACATTGCGGTTACTCATACCAACATTCTCACTTCTATACGCTCCACCATGGCTCGCGCCTTTGGCTTCACTGCAGTATAGAACGCTTCCCTACCAAACAGTGCAAATAAATTTACACTGAGTTCGCATCTTCGGTGCTATGCTTAGCCCCGTTAAATCTTCGGCGCGGAATCACTAGACTAGTGAGCTGTTACGCTTTCTTTTAAGGATGGCTGCTTCTAAGCCAACCTCCTAGCTGTCTTGGTAATTCTACTTCCTTTCCCACTTAGCATAGACTTGGGGACCTTATATTGCGATCTGGACTGTTTTCCTCTTGACTTACGAGCTTAGCCCCGTAAGTCTGACTGCTGTAATAATTCGCATGGGCATTCGGAGTTTGATAGAAGAGTCTTGACCGAAGCCACAACTCCTCTTTCAGTAGCTCTACCTCCCATGGATAGTTTTACAACGCTAGCCCTAGAGCTATTTCGGGAAGAACCAGCTATATCCAGGCTCGATTGGAATTTCTCCTCTATACTCAAGTCATCCCCGCGAGTTGAACGACGCGTGGGTTCGGGCCTCCCACTGGTCTTACCCAGTGTTCACCCTGCTCAAGTATAGCTCGCCTGGTTTCGGGTCTACTATATGCGACTATGTCGGCGGTTAAACCTCGCTTTCACTACGCCTCCGCAGCATGACTGCTTAGGCTTGCCACATAAAGTAACTCGTTGGTTCGTTCTACAAAAAGCACGCCATGACGCTAATAAATTAGCGCTCTGACTCTTTGTAAGCATATGATTTCAGTATCTATTTCACTCCCCTTCCGGGGTTCTTTTCACCTTTCCCTCACGGTACTAGTTCACTATCGGTCTGAAGCTATATTTAGTCTTGGGAGTATAGTGCTCCCAGATTCAAACGGGATTTCTCCGGTCCCGCCCTACTTGAGAATAATTACTATAAATGTTTATTTTTTTCGTCTACGGGACTATTACCCTCTGTGGTCTCTCTTTCCAAAGTTGTTTGACTAAAAATAAACTTATCTACCCTAATTAAATAGGAGTAACTACCTCGCAACCCCAGTCCGAAGACTGGTTTAGACTGTTCCCCGTTCGCTCGCCGCTACTTAGGGAATCACTTTTGTTTTCTTTTCCTCCGCCTACTTAGATGTTTCAGTTCGACGGGTGTGCCAACTTATTCTAAAAGAATAAGCCTGATAGAGGTCTACTCTATCGCGTTTCCGCATTCGGACATCCCCGGATCAAAGCTTGTTTGTCAGCTCCCCGAGGCTTTTCGCAGACTACTACGTCCTTCTTCGCTCGCTTCAGCCAAGGCATTCATCATATGCCATGTTGTATTGCAACCTACTTTATGACTAACAAATAACAAAAATAAATTCTTGTAAATTTATGTTATTTTCTTTCTAATTTTACTTGTTGTTCGATAAAATTGCTATATTTATACAATATGTATTGTATATACTTACTTGTTTTAGTATTCGCAAATGCTGTCGAAAGACATTTGCATACTACCTGTGTGTATATAATAAAGTTTTCCTGTCACTTTATTATATTTTTTTACTATTGTTTATTCAGTTGTCAAGGTATCTAATCTTTTAAACTCCATTCTTGGCCCCAAAGGGTTTCATGGATAAAAGATTCACCAATAGAGGGAGCATCTGTCTGCGAGTGCCGCCAACGCGACGACCCGTGTTGCTCTTCCCCCATTGCTAAATCCTTTGTAAATTTTTCAAATATCAAACAAAACAAAAACCGCCTCTTGTGCGGTTTGAAAAAGAAACTAAAAAAGTTTGTTTTAACCGCTTTTTAAATTTTGCTTATCAACAGAATTGATACGCGTCATTTATTGTGAGAATTTAGTTGTTTTATCTAACATTTTTTCGGATGCCACTTAAATATCTTTCACGTGACTTCAGAATCAAATATAACACCTTAAAAAATATTGTCAAGCCTTACATTTAGACGGTTTTAAAATGATCATCTTGTCAAAAAATTATACCTTATCTAAGAGTTTTCATGTAAACGACCATATCTTCTTCTCTGTACACCTCATGATACTCCTTTTTAATAAAATTATCGACTGGGTTATCTCTGTTATAATCGAACTTTTTCACAACCCCATAGTGCGTTACGACACATCTTGGTTTCTTTTCTTCGAGAATTTTTCTTGCTTGGTTGAATTGCTCTTTGGTTTGATGGTTTGTAATCAACCAACCAAATGGTGTTGGATTCACTTTTCCGGTTTCAAAATATATCCCTGGGATAAAGGGCCCTGCAAACAAACTTCTCTCACCCTGACAGTTCTCTTTAACATAACCAATGGCTCCCTGATCTTTAATTGAATAGAAGATAGGAAACCCAGTTACATACTTAATAGAAGGGTAAATAAATAAAAGCATTAATCCCACAAAACAAATTTTGTATACCTTCTTGCTAAGTCTCTTTTTAGGATCAAGTTTTATTGGAATAAAAAAGCTTAAACTTAACAAAGGAAAGATGCTCAGTGCAACATGATAACTATCTGGCCTTGAAAGGGTGCTTAGCAATAACACAAATTGCAACCACAACAAGGCGTTAACTTCCAGCTTCTTTTCTTTGCGTAAGATAATAAAACTAACAATTAAAATTAGAAGGAATAAAAAAAAGTAAAATAGCGAAATTCGATTCACGTCTTTATAGTTCAAAAGCACAAACTCTACTAAGTTAATGTAAAGAACTTTGACGGGCCAAGCAAAAAATAAAATTGTTACAGGCGCTATTGCGGCTAATATAAGTAAGCTATTTTTTTTCAAAAAACCAATCTTTTTTTCTTTAAAAAACAGATATGCTAAAAAAGAACTTGTTCCAAATAAAACAGCGAGTCCTTTAGATTGCAAAAACAAGGTAGCGAAACCAATCAATAAACCGGTGTAAATGAAATATTTATTTTTTTTAATCTGTAAGCCTTTTAGAAAGAAAAAGGTAGCCCAAATAATAAATGTAGCACTAAACAAATTGTGGTTAATAATGGGCCATTGAAAAGAGGAGAAGATAATAATTGCTGGAATAAGATAGTTCACTTTACTTCGATTTATCAATTCGGCTATCCTATAGACACCTATCGACCCTATAAAAAGCGCTCCAATTGCAATGATGTTTGCAATAAAATAATGTGCTCCAAAAAATTTCCAAAAAAGAAAAATTAGATAGAAACTCCCTGGTGTTACAAACTCAAAAAAATCCAAATAGAGTTCTTTGCCTTGTAAGAGATTCCAGGCACCCTCCAAGACAACACCTTCATCATTGTTCATTACGTGGTTTCCATGCAACAACAATGCAAAAATTATCAAACCAAGCCACCACCAGAACTCAAAACTGAGCAGTTTTTCCTTGAAAGCTTTTTTCACTTTATTCTTTTTTCATTCTTAATAATAATCGCTATAGATTCCTTTCGCACCTTTTAGCAAAAATTTATTCACCTCTTTGATTTTATTCACAGTATGTACAAAAACATCAACTTCTATTGCCTCTAGTCTTTTTGCTAAATCACTGGAAAACCTTTTTTTATGTAAGGTTACGATTTTGATATTCTTCTTTTTTTGTACAAACTTAAAAATTTCTTCTTCCGTTAGATCACTTCTATACAAAGTAAAGACGATTTTATCAAAAATATACTTCTCTGAGATATTTTTATAATTCTTTTCAGAATATATCTGGGGAACAATTCTTTTCAGTAATGAACTGTCCTTTTGATTTATTTCTTTGATAATTTTGTCCCAGCTCAGATTAAAATTACTCTTCGTATCAACCACGAGCTCTAAATCACTATATTCAATCATAACATCCAATAACTCTTCCAGGGAGAATGGGCTATATTTTCTTGCAATCTTTCGCTTTAAAAAATCACTTTCTGTTAATTTTGAATCGCCCCCATGAGAAACAATAATCTCTTTGTCGTCTGACAAAGAGAGGTCTACTTCAAAAACCCTTCGACCACGCTTGTAATGTTTCTCAAAAGCCTCTTTTGAATTGGTATATTCATCACCATTAATCCCCCCCATTGCGTGCATAATAATTTTCCTTTTTTCTAGCATAGGAAGCTTTGCTTTGATAAATTCTAAAGCTACTTTTTCGTTCTTTGTTAAAATTTCTCCTCGCTTCTCTTCTGGATCATGACTCAAGTTATATTTCAACAGTTCCTTGCTAGTGCTATTGTATTGATATTTAATCTCCCCATTAGAAAAACTAATTAACCTGTCGCTAAATGGCTGTATCAAAAGCGCTTCTACTTCTTTTTTCTTACCACCAGCCTTTAGTTCACTAACAAAGGAGTTGCTAAATTTATTACTGGCAACTTCCAATCCCAATAGTTCCAATATACTCGGGAAGATATCCATTTGACTATAATGACCTTCCACCACAGTTCCTCTTTCAATACTTTCATCGCCCGACACTAGCACTATGGAGCTTAGAAAATTTTCTTCATAGGCATAACTTCCACAAAATTCATTCCCTTCGTGTACCTCGATTGGCCAACTATGGTCACCCAAAACAATCAATGTATAGTTTTTTTCTGGGAAAATATCATCGATCCCTTCCAACGCAATCTTTAAATACTTGTCTTGTAAAAATGTTGTGTTGGCAAGCCTTTCTTTTTGATTGTTAGGTTTTTCATAGGGAACTTCTTTTTCTAATCCTTCTGGAGTTTTAAAGGGCCAATGATTCGTTGGTCCGACTTCAAGAAAGATAAAGTTTTTAGCGTCTTGCTTGTTGTCTTTTAAATAATCTATCGCTCTTTTATAAAAGATGTCCTCTTTGTAACCCCAAATAGAACTTTCGTCTCCTGCTTGCATTATTCGGTCTGCCAACACTTCGTCAAAACCGATATTCGTCATGAATTTTCCGGTGTTAGCAAATTTTAAGTTATATGTTTTTGCAAAGATACTTTTGTACCCAAGATTATTAAAAACCTCTGGTAAACAAAGAATTTCTTTGTCACTCCCATCATAAACGAGTGTATGGTCAAAGGAATTAGGTACTCCACATAAAATACTTTCCTGCCCTAGAATGGTTTGTACTCCATTGCTGTAAAAGTTTGGGAAAAAAACACCCTCTTTAGCCAAGTTGAGAAAATTAGGTGTGTTCTCTTGGTTAACAAGTTTCGCGTTAATACTCTCTAATTGTAAAAATATAACATTCTCCAAACTCTTGGGTATGTTTTTCTTTTCTAATTCACTCCCTTTGGCCAAGATGTCTTCTTTCTCCTTCGCTTTCTTTTGCAATGACAACTTGTAATATCCCTGATAATAATCTATCACTGAATCGCTTTTAAAAGCGCTCTGGATAAAAAAGAAAAATTCATTCTTCATAAGCTTGCCGTTAACTAAAGGTGGAGCAATAACAAACAAAAAAATACCGCTCAAAATTAAATAGTTATATTTTTTTTGTAAACTCAGTTTTATACTGGAAAGAAGAAAAGCCTGCAGATATGCCAATATAAAAGCTATCAATAAATAGAACAAAAAAGGCTGCACCATGCCCAAAATCTCTCCACTCGCTCTAGTAAAAAAAGCAAAGTCAAGTTTTCGGTGTACCACAACAAAATAACAAATCAAAACAAAGTAACTAAGATAAAAAATACTGGCTAAATACTGGCTAAACAAATTATTTATCCTTTTAGCAAGCTGGACAAATAAAAAAATAAAACCTGCAAATTGGAAGGTTTTATATAATTCTATCCAAACATTCCCGCTACTAGAACTGACGCCCAACACTCCAATCGCTATCTGAAAATTCAACATTAAAAAAACAATTGCTGAAAACAGAATTGCTAGCCAAAAGAATATTTTTTTAGGAGTCTTCTTTTGCATTCAATTTATTTTATCGCTAACTCTTTTTTATTTTTTATTTACCGCAACATTTCTTAAACTTCTTCCCGCTTCCACAAGGACAAGGGTCATTACGATTAACATTCTTTTTGTTTATTATTGGTGTTGCTGGCGCCTTGTCCTCCTTCTTTTGTTCTAGATTCTTAACCAAGGACTGATTTGCTTCTTTTGTGTCATTATACGCCATTTGTCTTTCTTGCTCATCCATTGTCATTACACTTTCCTTCGATACAGCATGCATTCTTAGGATTGCCTTGATAATTGTATGGTTAATAGTGGTCAGAAGAGTCTGAAACATACTAAAAGCCTCCTTTTTATACATAACTAGGGGATCTCTTTGTCCATATCCTTGTAATCCAATTCCTTCTCTAATAAAGTCCATTTGTTCAAGGTGATCCATCCAAAAACTGTCAATTGTTCTGAGGCATAAACTTTTCTCAATCACTCTCATCTGTTCAATTCCAATTTCTGTCTCTTTTTCCGCGTATCTCCTTTTCAAATAATCTGTCAGGACTTCAATGATTGCGCTTCTTTTATCAGCGCTATGCACGAAATCCTTTGAACTTTTTACGCTTAATAATTTTTTATGTAATTGGGTTACTTCTCCGTCTACTATTACACTTAATTCTTCTGCAACTTCCTCCATATTCCAACTATTCTCATCCTCTGAATCAGTGTGAACTGCTACAATGGCATCTGTTTCGTCATAAAACATTTGCAAGATACCATCTTTCACACTTTTTTTATCTAAAATATCTTTTCTCTTTTTATAGATAGTCTCCCTTTGCTTATTCATGACATCATCATATTCCAGAACTCTTTTACGAATATCAAAATTAAAGCCTTCAATCTTTCCTTGGGCTGATTCAATCGATTTCGAAATAATTTTATTTTCGATCGGTTGATCTTCCGGGAGCCCTAATTTGTCCATAATATTTTTCATCCGATCTCCCCCGAAGCGTCGCAAAAGTTCATCTTCAAGCGATACAAAGAATTGAGTGATCCCGGGATCACCTTGTCGCCCAGCACGTCCACGAAGCTGGTTATCTATTCGACGGGCCTCATGCCTCTCTGTTCCAATTATAAACAGGCCGCCAACTTCTTTTACTCCTTCTCCAAGCTTAATATCAGTTCCTCGACCAGCCATATTTGTTGCAATTGTCACAGCTCCTTTTTGCCCAGCATTCGCAATTATTTGAGCTTCTCTTTCATGGTTCTTTGCATTAAGAACCTCTCTTTCAATTCCTCTTTTTTTCAAAAGAGCTGCAAGATATTCTGATTTTTCAATCGCAATTGTTCCTACTAAAACGGGAATGCCTTTCTTGTGACTACGAATAACCTCCTCTATAAGTGCATTAAACTTTCCTTCTTCAGTCTTATAAATCACATCCTTCCGATCAGTTCTTGCTAACGGTTGGTTTGTGGGAATCTCAATAACTTCTAGTTTGTAAACTTTATGGAACTCTTCTGCAGAAGTAAGGGCTGTTCCTGTCATACCAGCCAATTTAGCATACATTCTAAAGTAATTTTGGAATGTAATTGTTGCCAACGTTCGCGACTCTCTTTGTACCTCAACATTTTCCTTTGCCTCAATTGCCTGGTGCAATCCTTCAGAATATCTTCTTCCTGGCATCAAGCGTCCCGTGAATTCATCAACAATTACGATTTCCCCTCCTTCTATTACATAGTCTTTGTCTAATTCAAAAAGAACATTCGCTTTTAAAGCTTGTTCTAGGTGATGAACATAAGAGACCTTATTTGTTTCATAAATATTCCCAATTCCAAGCCATTTCTCCATCTTTTCGATTCCTTCAGAGGTTAACATTGCGCTTTTGAGTTTCTCATCAATGTTGTAATCTTCGTTCTCTTTGAGTCGTGGTACTAACATTGCAAATTGGCTATACATTTGAGTCGACTCCACATCTGGAGTGGAGATAATAAGAGGTGTTCTGGCTTCATCAATTAAAATCGAGTCAACCTCATCAACAATAGCAAAGTTTAAGTCTCTCTGAACCATTTGAGTCCTATTTTGCGCCATATTATCACGCAAATAGTCAAAACCAAATTCATTGTTTGTTCCAAACAAAACATCAGCTTTATATGCTTCAGCTCTAGAAACTTCAATTAAATTTTCTTCTTCAATACTAACCTCGTCTCCATCGATTTTATTTGGAGTATATAAATAAGATGTTTGATTATTGAGACATGCTGTTGAGAGGCCCAGAAAGTGATAAACACTTCCCATCCAATTTGCATCTCTTTTTGAAAGATAGTCGTTTACCGTAATAATATGCGCGCCCTTCCCGGAAAGAGCATTTAGATAAACAGGGAGTGTCGCTGTTAAGGTTTTTCCTTCTCCCGTCTTCATCTCAGCAATTTTTCCTTCATGCAAAACAATCCCCCCAGAGAGTTGTGAATCATAAGGTCTTTCCCCAATTACACGATAGGCAGCCTCTCTTACAACTGCAAAAGTTTCTGGTAATATATCGTCTAATGTCTTTTTTTTATTTTTCAAAAGCTCGCGAAACTCCTCGGTCTTAGCTCTTAACTCTTCATCTGATAATTTTTTTACCTCTCTATCAAGTCCATTAATTCTTTCAACGATAATTCCAATTCGCTTCAATTCCTTTTGCCCAGCGTTGCCAAAGAGTTTATCTAAAAGTTTCATAATTTATATCATTCTTAATTTTGCTATTTATCGAAATTCATACTTTAATATTCTAACTCTGATTTTCATTAAAGTCTAGTAATAAGACTATTTTTTAAGCATACTAGAATATTTTTTACTCAAAATACTAGTTTTTTCTTTAAAAACTATCTGATTGTTTTAATGATCTGCTATTCATTACAACCAAGCGAATCTCTTCATATGAGTATCTACCTTCACATTCTTCAAAGATTGGCCTCAATTTCCCTGTTTTATTTTTTTTTACAGCTTTCTTAATTTCATTTTGTGCTTTTTTAGATAATAGAAGATATTCAATTCTTAAGTCCTTTTCATCTTCTATAATTTCTTCTATATATCCTACAATTGTATTTTTTGAAAGACTCAGTTTTCTTGTGATTTCCTCTAACGTCTTTTTTTGCCCGATTAATTTTTGCACCGAATTAATTCTCTCTTGTTTCGCACCAGAACGAACACTTTTTATTTTTTGCTCTTCCTTTTCCTTCTTAAGTTTGATAATAAATTCAGTAAACTGTTTACCATATCTCTTTAGTTTTTGTGCACCAACCCCAGAAATTCTTGCGAATTCATCTTCTGTTACCGGGAGGTAGTGTGCCATTTCTTGCAAAGCGACATCACCAAAAATAACAAAGGCTGGTACTCTTTTTTTATCTGCGACTTCTTTGCGCAAAGCTCGTAATTTGGCAAAAATTTCTTGATCAAAATCCTCTCTGCTCTCTTTTTTTTGTGTTTGCCTCTTTTCTAAAATGCTTTCCTTTTGAACCTTTGGTAAATCAATTTTTTCTTGTTTATTAAGAAATTTAATTCCCTTTTGAGAAATACTAAATGTTTCGTATTCACCGACGTTACGAACCAGCAAATCTCTGGCAATTATATGTGCAAAATATTCTTTCAATTCTGCAGCGGAATATCCCTTTGCAATCCCCCAAACTGATAAATTGTGATGCTCACGAGATTTCACATTCTGATCTTTTGAACCACGCAAAACTTTTATCACATGTCCTTTCCCAAAGATATTTCCTGTTCGCACAACTGCAGAAAGAATTTTCTGCACAATCTCTGTCGCATCTTCTTGATCTGCCATACCCAAGCAGACATCACATGTGCCACATTCAAATAAATTAGTTTGCCCAAAATATTTCGTGATCCATTGCCAACGGCAACTTCGACCTTCTGCAAATTGCATCACTTCACGAATTTTTTTCTCTTCGCCAGATCGGCGATCTTCTTCCATTTGATTTAAAAAGAAGTCCAATTTTATTTTATCTCCAGCAGAATAAAGCATCACACACTCACTGGAAAGACCGTCTCGACCAGCTCGTCCAATTTCTTGATAATATCCTTCTACTGTTTTTGGGAATGTTTTATGAATCACTAATCTAACATCAGGCTTGTCTATCCCCATACCAAAAGCAATTGTCGCCACTACAACATTAATTTTATCACGAACAAAAGCCTCTTGGGTGTCATGTCTTTTTTCTGGAGCCATCCCAGCGTGATATGATCCAGCATTAATTCCCTTTGCCTTCAAAATCTTTGTTAACTGTTCCGTTTCTTTACGCGAAAAACAATACACTATAACAGACTCTTCTTTATGTTTGTTGATAAGATTAATTATTTTATTGTCCGCATTGACCTTTGAAATAACTTTGAGATGTAAATTTTCTCTATAAAAATCTGACACGAAGACTTGGTGTTTGTTCATCTCTAATTCTCTCACGATATCATCGCGCACAATCTGCGTAGCAGAAGCAGATAAAGCAATTACTGGAATTCCCTCAAAACGCTTTCGAAAAAATTTCAAATTGCGATAATCAGGCCTGAAATCATGCCCCCACTGAGAAATACAGTGAGCCTCATCTACTGCGAGTGCTGTGACTTTTATTTTCCCAAGCCACTCACTCACATACGGGCTTGCTAACCTTTCTGGCGCAATATAGATAAGTTTATATTTTCCCTTTTCTGCATCGTGCATTCGTTTTTGCAGTTCCTTCTTTTCAATTGAAGAATTAAGCATAGTTGCCGCTATTCCGTTTGCTAAGAGCGCATCTACTTGGTCTTTCATTAAGGAAATTAACGGGGAAATTACAACCGTAACACCATCACGCATAAGTGCTGGTAGCTGAAAACAGAGTGATTTACCACCTCCGGTCGGCATCACAACAACAGCATCATTCCCAGATAGAAAACATTTAATTACTTTCTCCTGCACTGAACGAAATGTGTCGTGTCCAAAATGTTTTTTAAGAAGTTTTTTCATAATTACGTAATAATAATACTCCTTTTTTTTAAAAAATCAAAGCTTTCCTATGACAAAGCTTCTTGCAATCACCTACTCCTATTTTTTTCCACTTTAATTAAAAACAAACCGCTAAATTCGCGGTTTGTTTTTAATTTCACAGTTGTAATTTATAGATCAGCAGCAACCTCTGAGGCTTTCTTTCTTCTCCGTAAACTATCTCTTTTCTTCTCCTTGCTTCTTCGAATTTTCTTCAAAAGAGCTTCGTCCGCGCTATCAATTGCTTTTCGCATGTCTTTGTCTTTTTTTTCAACGCGAAATTTGCTTCCAGGGATAACCGCACTCATTACAATTTGCCAAAAACCACTCTTGTCCTGTCTAATTTCAAATTCAGCTCGCAGTAGATTTGGTTCATGTTCTCCTAATAATTTTTTAGTTTTTTGTGCTTTCTTTTCAATATACCCTTTTTCAGATTCATTGAGTTTGCTTGCCCCGGATAAATATTTGATCTCCATTTTATTTTTTCCTTACTTATTAAAGCTTCCTTTTTTTCGATAATTTTTATTCCCTCTGCAACAAATTTCTGTACTATTTATACTGAATAGTTCCTTTTTTACATAACAATTTTTACCTCTTCTTCCAATTGAACTTTAAATTTATTTCTTACTTTCATTTTAATCAGGCTCATTAGAATGAGCACATCCTCACTAGTTGCGTCTCCCATATTCACAATGAAATTAGCCTGTTTATGATCTATCATCGCTCCACCTATACGCTCTCCTTTTAAGTCACATCTATCGATTAACCATCCAGCTGGAACTTTATCGCCCCGACTCTTTTGCTCTCTATCAAACTCAAAATTATCAACAACCTCTTGTGAAACAGTTGGATTCTTAAACATACAACCTACAGATGGAAACTTTCCTACAGACGGCTGTCCTTCATTACGTTTTTGAAACACCTCTCTTGTTTTCGCTTTGACTTCATCTGAAGCTCCTTTTTTTAATTCTAATTCAATCTCCCAAACTAATAAATTAGGATTATTCTTAAAAGTGCTTGATCGGTACTCGAATTCACATTCGCGCACATCAATTTCTTGAACTTCTAAGTTTTCATCTCCTTTGTCAATCGCGAATATTTTTAATACACAATCTTTCATTTCTCCTCCATACGCACCTGCATTCCCCCTCACAGCACCACCAATTGTACCTGGAATTCCAGCAGCCCATTCAAACCCAGTTAATCCCTTCTGTACACAAAGAGATCCTAGTTTACTGAGCTCAACACCAGCTCCACAACGAATTTTGACGTGTTTATCACAATTCTCCACAATCTCCAGTAGATTATTTTCAATTTTTGCGATCACTCCAGGAAATCCCTTATCTGAGAACAATACATTGCTTCCACCGCCTAGAAAAAAAATTTTAAAGCTATTCCTTTTTGCAAAATCAATTGCCTCAGCTATATCATTTTTTTGTTTAATTACACAAAAATAATCAGCTTTTCCACCAATTTTATAAGTTGAATATTCTTTTAGAGATTTTTTTTCTTGAATTTCCATTGTTTTTGTTTTCTTACTTTAACTCCCAGCAAAAGAGTTCTTATTCTCTGCCTTACTCACTCATTAAAACTTCGAGTGTTTTCTTCGCACTTTTTTCCCAGCTGAATTTCTTGACATGTGAGGCACCACTTTCAATCATTCTTTCTTTTATTTTATAAGATTTCATAATTTTTAGCAAAACATCTGCAAGAGCTTGGTGGTTTTCACTTTCAAATAACTCAACTGCATCTCCTCCAACCTCAGGCAAAGATGAGTTATTTGCAGTTACAACTGGCACTCTAGAGGCTAATCCTTCTAATATAGGAATCCCGAAACCTTCATACAATGACGGATAGACAAAAATTTCAGCACTTTGATACAATGCTGCTAGTTGCTCAAAATCCACCCTATCTGTTAATATGATGTCTTTTTTATTTACTGACTCTTGCGCTGCAACTATAGTTTCTTCTGACATCCAAGCCTGCTCTCCTGCAAGTACTAGGCGTAGCTCATTAAACTTCTTGTTTTTTTTGATGACTTCAAAGGCCCTAATGAGTGTTATTAAGTTTTTACGAGGCTGAAGCGCTCCAACATACAATAGATATCTTTGTTTTGTGTCATTGGCAATTTTAAGATCCTTCCTAACTCGCAAAATTTCCTCATCAGTTCTTCTGCGTAAAAAATGCTTAACATCAAATCCATGGTGAATTACAAAAATTTTTTTTTCATTTACTTTAGGATATAGCTTTAGTATGTCTTTTTTTGTTGCGTCTGAAATAGCAATTATCTTATCCGCTCTTTTAATTGCTGAATCTGTAAAAAAGTTCAGTTTATATAGATCTGTTTTAGGGAAATGTGCTGGAAAGAATTTAAAAGCTAAATCGTGAATTGTTACAACATATTTTGTTTTTTTCGGCCCAATGAAAGGAACCTGTTGAATTGGCATCCAGCAGATATCTGGCAACTCATAGCGTAAATCCGCTGCAAAAACTGTTTGTGTCCACCACCAATGAGGCGGAATTTTTTTGTCTGTGTAGTTTTTAAAGTTGTTTGGTTTCAATAATTCATTGAAATCTCTTCGGTGATATAGTAAGAATTTATTTTTTCTATCAAGCTTACCGAACCAATCCAAAAGTTGTTTGATGTAAACACGCGTTCCATCAATTCGACTATTGTCTAAATCTGCACAATCAATCGCGATTTTCATTTTGACAATTTGTTACTAAATAGACTAATCCTTTATCCTTAAAGCTTAGATCGTACTCTTATATTAACCTCAGCTTAAAAAAATCTATTGCATTCTGATCGAGAATTTTCTCACCTTCTTCTCTTTGCATTTCTTTTATATACGCAATTTTTTCAATTATAAATTTCACAAAAGATGGCTCATTTCTTTTTCCACGCATTGGAGTTGGTGCTAAGAAAGGACAATCAGTTTCTGCCATTATTTTTTCAATTGGAATGATTCGGATTACTTCCAAAATTTCTGCATCGTCCTTTTTGGGAAAAGTTATATTCCCCGTAAATGAAAAATTTAAATTATCTAGTGTTAAAAAAAATTCAGTTTGCTTTAAATCACCACAAAAACAGTGCATAACCATTCTCAAGTCGCCATATTTTTTTTGAGAAATTATTTCATATACGTCCTCATAGGCATCTCGACAATGAATTACAACTGGCATTTTTTGTTTTACTGCAAAATCTAGCTGTGCAATGAAAAGTTCTTTTTGTTGTTTTTTATTGCTCGAATTGTGAAAATAGTCTAAACCAATTTCACCAATGGCAATCACTTTTTTTTCTTGGGATAGCTCTTCTAGTTGCAAGATAGCCTTCTCCAAAGAGAAACTCTCTTTCATTTCATCTAAAATTTCTGGATGAAATCCAATTGACGTGAAGATTCTCTTGTCTTTTTTCGTAAGCTTAATAGATTCCAGGTTTCGTTCAAAATCAACGCCTATATTAACAATAAAACCTTGTGGGTTTCCTTCAAAAAACCTACCAAGCACCTCCCTTAAATCATCCTCAAAATTTTCAAAATCCAAATGCGCATGTGTATCAATCACTTTTATTCTTTTAAAACTAATGAAGCATCTTTAGTATACTTTATTTTTTTTTATTTTCCATTTCTCCTGAAAGCTACAACCTAGGAAATAGCTTCACTTTATTTTTTTCTTCTAAACTATTCACAATGCTTTCTGAAGTTTCTGGCATAAATGGTTTCAATTTCAACCCTATAAAGTAAACTCCTCTTGCTAAACCTTCAATGCTCTCCCTGAATGCTTCTGGTTCATTTTCAATCAGCTCCCAAGGCTTCTGTTGCTCTATACTACGATCTAACTCTTGCACAAGTTTCATGATTCTCGTAATTTCGTCACCAAACCTTCCTTCATCTAAAGATTTTTCTAATTCAATATTATCCACAAAGGGCTTCCTTTTACTTTTTTCGAAATCTAAATCAAATTCTGCTTTTTTATAAAGTGTAATAACGCGAGAAGTAAGATTTCCAATTCCGTTCGCCAAATCAGCGTTAAATTTTTCATCTAATCGGGCCCAATTAATATCAGCATCCTCCCCGAACGATCCCATACTCAAAAGCAAATATCTCGTTGCATCCACTCCATATCTTTGAACCATCTCTTCAGGAGAAATTACATTTCCCAAAGATTTACTCATTTTCTGTCCATCAATATTAATAAAGCCATTCACATATACTTTTTTTGAACAAGGTAGGTTTGCTGCCATTAACATCGCCTGCCACATTGCACTTTGTTGTCTTAAATTGTCTTTGCCACAAAACTGAACTCCCGGCCACCATTTCTTGAAATTCTCTTCTTCGTTTGGCCAACCCAGGGTTGAAATATAATTCACCAAAGCATCAAACCAAACATACATTACATGTTTTTCATCACCAGGAACTTCCACTCCACAAGGCATTTTCTCTTTCAACCGAGAAATTGAAAAATCTTGAAGACCCTGCTCCACAAAGGAAATAATTTCATTAAACCTCTTTTTCGGCTTAACAAAATCTGGATTATCTTTATACATCTTTAGAAGTCTTTCTCCGAATTCTGAAAATTTAAAAAAATAATTTTCTTCTTCAATAATTTCAATTTCTGCGTTTGGATGGTCTGGACACTTTCCATCCACAAGCTCTGAGTTTGTTTTTTCCAGTTCACATCCAACGCAATAGTTGGCTTTGTAATTTTTTTTATAAATAAACCCATTTTCATCACAAATTTTCCAAAATTTTTGTGCTGCTTCTTTATGGTCAGCGTCTGTTGTTCTAATAAATCTATCGAATTCAACGTTTAATAGATCTCTTAGACTTTTGAAATTTTTCGCTTGAGCATTGCAATATTCTTGAGCACTAACTCCCAACTCCTCAGCTTTTCTCAGAATTTTCAAACCGTGCTCATCTGTTCCAGTATTAAAGAATACTTCCTTCCCAAAAAGTTTATTTGCTCTCGCCAACACGTCAGCGCTAACAATCTCTAATGCAAAGCCAATGTGCGGTTTTGCATTCACATAAGGAAGTGTTGTTGTTATATAATATGTATTTTTCATAATAATTTTTACAGCCTTTTTATCTATGCTCAATTAATTAAATAGGCGAAAATTGACTACGCAATCTTTCGCCTATCCATAGCTATATCCTGAAATGAGGCTATTCAATTCTGATAGCTTTTCCTCGAATGATTGCATGCGCAATTTTTGTCCTAGCGCGGGAAAGAATTCTTTGAAGAGTACTTTGAGAGGTGTTCATTTTTACCGCTGCCTCTGTCTGACTCATTCCTTTTTCATCTACTAATCTTAACGTTTCTGCCTCCTCTCGCTCAAGAGCAACTTCTTTTAGTTTTTTCTCAAGAACTCCTTCTGGCTTAAACAGAACTACTTTAGGTCGAAAATAAACTTTTCGACGCAACTTTGGTCTTGGTGACATATTTATTCCTCCAGGTTACCCAAATTACTGAAATTATACTCAAAGCATTTCAGCATTGGAAAATTAATTACATATTTTAGTGTACCGTGTTTTTCTAAAAAAAACAATTTCCACCAGTTAACGTTTTTAAAAACTCCTTTGGACAATTCAGTAAATTAATTGTTTTAAAAAATAACTGCTTTGACCTTTTTAATTTTTCCATTATACTAAATTACTGGTATTTTTAAACCTTTTTATCTATCAAATCAAAAAATGAACCTATCTGTTATTTTAGTAAACTACCGAAGCGCAAAGTGGCTCAATGCTTGTTTGGTTATTTTAAAAGAGTTGCAGTTTTCAAAATTCAGCTTCGAGGTTATTATCGTTAACAATGATCAAGAAAAATTCAAACCAAAAAAAGATTACTCTTTTGTGTCAAAAATAATCCAAAATAAAAGAAACTTGGGCTTCGGTTCAGCTAATAACATAGGGGCGACAAAAGCTCTGGGACGCAACTTACTGTTTCTAAACCCCGACACTGTCTTTAAAAAAGACTCCATTGAGAAATTGTTATTTTTTCTAGAAAAAAACCCACGAATAGGGGTTTTGAGCCCTAAGATAATCCAGGCATCTCGAGGACAAGCACAGCCATTTACTTGTGGAAGAAAGACTTCTCTTTTAGGAATTCTTTTTAGAAACACATTCTTCAAACCCTGGAATAATAAAAGCCCAATTCTTGTCGATTGGGTTTCTGGCACAGCCCTTTTAACAAGAAAATACATCTATGATAAAGTTTGTGGTTTTGATGAAAATTTTTTCATGTATTTTGAAGATCAAGACCTTTGTCTTCGTATCAAGAAACTGGGCTATGATATAGTTTTTTTTCCAAAGAGCACTGTGTTACATTACGATGGTAAATGTTGGCCTGACACAAAAAAACAAAAAAATGCTTTTTATAAGGCCCAGGATTATTTTTTTAAAAAACACCACAGGCGTTATAAGTGCTTTATTTTAAAAGTTTTAAAACAAATAGCCTTATGAATCCCTTGAATTGGAAAAATCTATTTCTACTATCGCTGATCATTTTGCCTTTTAGTTTCGCGCTTAATCCAACAGCCTCCATCGATCTTCCCATAGTAAGAGTTTTGTTTCCACTAACTTTCTTATGTTGGTTTTTTTCTTCTCTTTTCCATAAGCAAATCTTGCTGGACACAAGATTGAGGTTTTGGATATTTAGCTTCTTTTTGTTTTTTTGCGCAATCTCTATTTTTTGGGCAACCGAAAAGCTTCTTGCCCTAAACAAACTTTTTTTTCTGTTATCTTTTTTTCCTGTCTATTTTATAACCTATGCAGCGACTAGCAATGTCCTTTTTCGGGAAAGGCTAATAAAAACTTTTTTCTTTATTTCATTCTTATCCGCACTTTTCTCTTTATTAATTTTCTCACTGCAGTTTATCTTAGGTGTTGATGGAGTACTTTTTTTAGCCTCCAAAACATCTTTGTTTTTTTTAGGAAGAAATTTTTCTGCTATGGTTATTGAATTCCCAAGTTGGTTGGTGAATATTGGTGGAAAAACAATAATGCGAACATTTGGATCTTTTCCTGATCCACACCTTTTTTCACTTTCCATCAACCTATCCCTGCCCTTTGCTTTTTATTTGTGGAAAAAAACTTCTAAATCAATCTACCTATGGGGTGGTTTGATTTGTTTGTTAGCAAGCCTGCTTAGTTTTTCTCGTGCCTCATATATTGCACTTTTTCTAGGATGTTCCTTTGCGACTTTCTTTTTTTCCAATCCTCTTGTTATTATCAAAAAATATTTCTCCAATTTCCTCCTGTTTCTTTTTTTGTTTTTTATTTTACTTCTAGTTCCGAATCCCTTAACTCAAAGATTCACTTCTTCCTTTAATTTACAAGAAGGTTCCAATTCGGGTAGGCTTGAAATGTGGAGACTTGCAACAGAAACAACCATTGAAAATCCTCTACTTGGAGTCGGTCTTGGTAATTTTGCTAAATATAATTTTCCGATGTCATCTAGCGATAGCCCTATTTATGCGCACAATTTATTTTTAGATTTTAGCTCTGAGATTGGTGTGCTTGGGGGACTTCTTCTTATTGCATCACTTTTCTGCCCTCTTTTTGTTTTGAGAAAAAATTCTTCTGCTCTCTTGAAAACCATCGGCGTTGCGATGTTGATTTTCATAGTTCATTCATTTTTCGAAACTCCCTTCTACTCCGTTCGGGTGTTTCCTTTGCTCCTTTTTATTCTTGCTATCAAAACAGATGATTAGATATATAAATTACCTGACCATTCTCTTGCTTCCCATCTACTTAATCAAACTCCCCCTTACATCGAGTACTAGTTTGAATTTTTTAGATTTTTTACTAATAATTTCTATCCTCTGTAACTTACTTCATATTTACAAACAAGGAGATTTAAAGAATCTTTTCTCCATCAAGCCCCGCATTAAAAGTGCTCTCTATTTACTTGTTCTTGGATTTTTCTCCTCTTTTATTATTAATGCACAAAAGGACACTCTTCTGGATAGCGTTGGTATTTTAAAAAGTTTTCTTATTCTTCCTCTTTTATTTTCCTTTACTGTTTCTTTCTTAGTTTACAAAAAAGAACTTTTTGTAAAAAAACTGCTGTTTGCTTATGTTATCATGAGCAGCTTTCTGGCTATTTCTGGTGTTATTTTTTTCTTTTTAGATAAATTGACTTTCGATGGTAGGTTACAAATATTTTTAAATTCCCCAAACGCGCTAGCAATGATCCTAACTCCTGGAATTATTATCCTTCTTGCATTTTTACATAGTAAAAAAGGCTTTTTATACATATTCATACTACTTCTTCTCTTTTTCCACATCTTTTCCACAATTGCAACTCTTTCTTTTGGAGCCCTGCTTTCCCTTTCTTTTTTGGTTGTCTTTTTTATCTTCAAAAAAACCACCCAGATAGAGTGGTCTCGTGCTTATCTTATTCTCAGTCTCGTGGTTATCTTATTTTCCGTATTTCTACTTTTCTTAGCTCCCCTGTCTTCAATGTTGGGATATGAACAAAAAAAACCAGCTTCTTCTACTGATTCTAGGATTATGATTTACGATGTTACAAAACAGATTATCTCGGAACATTTGTTTTGGGGGATTGGTCCAGGAAACTTTCAAAAACATTATCTTTTAAACCAAGCTAACTACCCTCCTTACCCCGAATGGGCAGTTCCGCATCCTCATAACAATATCTTGCTTACCATTGCAGAAGGGGGCGTTTTTGCCTTGCTAGGACTACTCCTTCTCCTTACCAACAGATTCGATCCTACAAAAGTGTCTTACGGTGTCTTTCTGCTATTTCTCTTGGCTTATCTTCTTCTTCATGGGATTATTGATACAACTATCTGGAAAAATGACACTGCTGTGATTTTCTGGCTATTTTTAGGAATTTTAAATTTTCATAACACAAAATTACTTAAGTGATATTGAGTAAACACTTTTCGTTTTTCTGTCGGTGAAGAAAAGATATCTCTCGTTGTTGTCCAAAAATAGACCTTCTGCATCCACTGTAATCATCTCTGAACTTTCTAAAAGTCTTCTTTTTTTTCCTGACTCAACATCAATCTCCCAAAAAGTGTCGGTTGAGTTATATTTCTGAGATTTCCAGTCATTAGGTAATATTATATCCTTCTCGGAATAGATCATCATCGCACAATAAACCTTTCTGTTGTCCTTAGACCAGACGCATTTATCCACAGTTGTCGGAAAGTTTAAACTTCTAAACTCCCCCCCTTTTCCATTCATTGAGCCTAGCACCATTTTGTTACCAATTTGCTCACTTACATAAGAAGTTAACAAGCGATTTCCGTTATTAGCCCATTTATAATTTGCGGCAAAGGACCCTTTGTGAATAATCTCAGATTGTTTTTTCTCTATATTCACACAATCCAATCCTGCCTTAAGTTTTGCGTCAGGATCTCTATGATAGCATATTTTACTACCATTTAATGGGATTTTTAAACCAACTCTTTTGCTGGTTAAATTATCCACTAAAACCTCTTCGTTGCTTCCGTCAGCATCAGCAATGGCTATTTTTCTTTTTCCAGTTTCACTTTCATAAAATTTATAGGCGATTTTATCATTTTTTTCGTACTTAAACCAAATAGCATAATCAATTTTTGCTGCTAATTCAATGGTTTCATTCTTATTAAGGTCATAAATAAAATACGACCCCCTATCTCTCACTAACGCCTTATCTCGATTCATATTCCAGCTTATGTCCTTTACGTCAATAAAGGGGTGCCCTCCGACAGAATTTTTTGACTTACCTTTAAGGTCAACGAGTAAAAAATTTCTTTTTTGATAATACAAAACTTGTTCCGTTGATGCGTTTAGGACGACTCCTTTTACATCACCTCCCTTGCTATCTATCAGCTTTGAGATCTTTCCTGAACTACTCTCTTCTTTTTCCTTAAACCAACCCTCTTTTTGTTCTTCTTTTGTTTCTCCTTCAACAACAAACTCGCCCTCCGTGTCCTCAACTAAACCTCCACCTAACAGAGAATCTTCGTTTGAAGAAATGCTTTGGATGATAAAAGCCAACAATGTTGTTAAAAAGATAATTACAAAAACTATGAAGATTTTTTTTGCCATATTTTCTAGAATTCAAAATTCTCACTTAACTATTGTTTTGTTTAATTAAGTAGAGTTTTTATTTTTTATTTTTATTCAAGCTAATTGCAGGTAGCCTTATCAAGACAATCCTTAATGGTAGGTACTGTCGTCAAAGTGCTGTTGATTAGATCTGGATTAATCACATACAAAATTAACCAAGCTACTAACACCAAACCTAGGCCAAAAATCGCACTGTAGATAGTATCTTTTGCATCACCCATAGTGGAGGCATTTCCAGCAGAAAAGACTATGTATTTAAAGGCACCAAAACCAATCATAAAGACTGCCAACACTCCTGATATTCCTATGCCAAAACTATAGAGTGAATTCAGATATGACATAAAATCGTTTGTCCCAGCTGCTTCACCGGGAATGATTTCTCTTGTTGTATATCCTGCAGCAAAAGCACTCTCGGCTGCAAAGAGGAGGCAAGTTCCTACAATAAAAACTATTTGGCTCTTTTTAAATCTCATATCTTATCTTTTTATAATTCTTTATTCAACTTAACTGCATAAGAGAACCCAAACAACACGCTCCAAATCAGCACCATTGCAATCGCTAATCTGATTGTGAATACCAAATAATGTGGCGCATGACTAACAGAAGAAGCTAGATATTGTTTCAAAGTGACGTCCTGTGCGAGCGCTGCATTGAAACCTGTGCGCACCGAAACTGCGGTGTCCATTGCCAGTGTATGTGTGTCAATAACCCTCCAAGTGTCTTTTAGCATTTCTGTGTATTCATTCGCTCCACCATTAGAGAAGTTCTTAACTAGTCTTGCTTTTAAATCAATTCCTGTGGCTAATGTCATGTCGCTTGGGATTGTAAAGCTAATTTGATCATTAGCTACTGTGATTCCTAGACCCATCGGCTGTGGTGCTAAAGCTAGAAAAGCTGCATCGATTTCAACATCATTAACATACCACACTAGGTCTACTTCATCATCATCCTGAACAGCGTCAGTGTTAATAGTCATATAAGTTGGTACTGGGGTTGCCCTAAAAGTAACTGCAGTGCCGTTGTCAGCCTCAAAAACACTATCCGAGACAATTCCTGTTGCAGATGTGGTCGCAAGTGCTCCAGCAACAACTTCAATTACAGCCTGTGGACTTCCAACTGATAGAATTCTTTGTGTAACAAAATCAGAATCATCTCTTTTATTAGTAACAGCAATGGACATTATACCGTCTTGCACTCCCAATACTGGGAAAAATACTTGTTTTTCAGGAGCCTCATCACAACCAGGCCCTGGGAATACAAGAGGTGCATAGTCACCTTCAACTCTGCAGGTCCCTCCAATGTTAACAACTGCAGGGATTTTTTGTTCATCTATTTGCCAAGAATATCTATCGAAATCTGCTGTTCCATCGGCTGTTACAGTTTCAGCTACTAAAACTTCGTAGGGATAGACAGGACAAATATCTTTATATAAAGTTGCATTGCAAATCTGAGGACCTCTCTCCCATCTTCCAGTAGCAGCATTTCTTTGTGCTCTATACAAATTCATCCCTACTACATTTTTAGTAATCGGGAAATAAATTCTTTCGATTGCGCCCACTGTAAGCCCTTCAATATCAGTATGTTCTCCTCCTGCTAAGGATTCGTGCTCGCTAACCACTACAGTGGCTCTCACCCAGGCCCTGTTCTCTGTAGCAGCCATTGCAGCAGATCCAGGTAATGCACCAAACACATTGCTAGTAGGGAAGAATCTCAACTCCCTCAATCCAAGACCCTCCGTGAAGGTTTCATATTCCAAACCACTAATTGGATGTTCGCAATCAGAAAAATCATTTCCCTCACAACGATCAACTGTCCACTTGTAATACAAGAAGTCTTCATTAACATTTTCATTGCTCATGCTAGCATTCACCTTAACAAGATCAGATCTTTTGTTTTCAGTGATTGGTTCGACTGCATCATACTGAGGAGCTTCTGGAATAACACTCAGCTCTGGATCCAAAACATTTCCACCTGTTTCATTAACTGAAACTGATGCTTGGTATGGAAATCCCCAGTCAGAAGCAGAAGTAAAACCAGGATCACAGTCATCATCTCCAATATAATTCATACTTTCATCGTGCCCTGAACAAATCCCTGGTGTAGCCCACATAATTTTATAATAGGCATTCAACTCACCATCATTATCAGTCACATCCCCTGAAGCATAGTTCTCTCTAATACTATCGTCACACGCGTCATATCTTGACATTCCTAGATTATAAGCAGTCATATCAGCTTCTAAATCAATATTCGTACTGGCAGATCCTCCTGTTCCTCCTGTTCCTCCTGTTCCTCCTGTTCCTCCTGTTCCAGATGCACTAGCATCACCCATGTCAACACCGTCTGGCAGAAATTGGTTGCAATACGCAGAAGCAGCACCCCTGGAACCAACGGCAACAACTGCCCCAGTAACAGGATTAGTTACTAGATAACCATTTATCTCAAAACCTGTTTGTGCTCCTCCTTCAGAAATAGGCACCATGGAAGTTCCTTCGATAATAACTCCAATTCTGTCACCAGGACGATAAATCCAGGTTAATTGAGTCTGATTCAAACCAGCAAGATCAGCTTCATCAACAACTCCATCTCCATCAGTGTCTGAATTTGTTGGATCAGTTCCCCAGCACTCTTCTTCGGCAAGAGTAAAATCACCGTCTCCAGTCTCTCCTATAACACCTCCAGGTGAAAAACATCTAGCGAATTCATGATCACAGTCGATAATTCTATCTCTTCCAGCTCTTTCATCTGCTGAGGCCCCTCCTTGTGCAGGGTTGCCTAGGTTGCGTTCGCTTGTTTGTGCTCCGAAATTATGTCGATAGCAACGAGTAATTGAATCTGTTTTAATAATTTGTTTTTTTTCATCAAACATAAGATTGTGCGCTGGTGCCGGTTCATTTTCATCACCAAAAATATTATCAATTTCATCATCCCACTCACCATCTTCCCTTCCTGGCTTGGCACCAACCCCATCATCACCTCCATATGCAGCATTATATCCATCATTGTCATTCTCAAATGAATAGTCGATTCCAAAAAGACTAGAGTCAAACTCTCCTCTGGCTATAATACCCATCGCCTCTTGCTTCCCCTCTTCAATGGTGTTGGCATATGACCCATCAGGATTTGTATGAATTATATACCAGGTATAATACAAATCTACTAAATCAGTCTTAAAACCTTTTGGAGCAGAAAGTGCTGTGACTTTCTCACCTTCTTGTGGATCTGTTTTGTTGAAACTAACTTCAACAGTAGGTACCATCTTCTTTCTATTGCCTCTTCTCATGGCATTTTGATCGAAACCATACCTGTCCTCCATACATTCAGACATTCTTTCGAGGTCAATAGTTACTCCTTTTGTAGCCTGAATTTGACATTGAGGCTCAGCAGAGGCATTCTCTGTTTTAAGCAATAGTAATAACATTGCTAGACAGAAAATTTTTGCTATTTTTTTGTGTTTTTTCATGATTTGTTTTTGTTAGAAATCGCTATGATAATATAAATTGATAATAAAAATAAATATCTATGGTCAACAAATACACCCAGTGAAGTATTGTTGAAATGAGAATTGATTTGTTTTTGTATGCTATGATCCCAAAACACAAATTAGGAATCAAGATTAAAACCATACTTTTCCAAGAAATCATTCCTCCTGTCCCTAGCTCATATACCAAAAATAAAAGAGCCTGTGTTACGATAGCGCCAGCAACACCAACAATTGGCATTAACCTTTTCATTACGAATCCTCGAAAAAAGAATTCTTTTGAGAAAACGACAATGGGCACAATCAGGAGATTAACAAACAACATCAATTTTACATCTTTTGCAATCACCCAAGAAGAAACTCTTAAACTATCTTGCCAGTCTAATTTTACCACAAAAACACTCGTCACTGCAATAAAAATAACTATCATCCACAAAGAAAAGATAACATCCTTTACATTCAGACTTATTTGCAGGAAATAATCTTTTGGTTTTTCTTCAAATATTTTCTTAATAATAAAAAGTGGTGACACGAAAAGGAAAAAAATTGAAATTACCATCCACTCTAACACCCCTCCAGCTCTAACGTCTTCCAAAAAAAGGTTTGTTAAAAAAATTACTAGAACTAAATTCACTAGAGTTACTAACAATAAAAATCTATCCTTCTTTGAACTTTTCTTAATTTTCATATCTCGTTATTTTGCATTTTTATAAGTCTCTTTTCAGTTAGCCACATTCCATAGTTTATTACAGCAACAAGAGTAAAAGCCGGGAGTGCAGAAGCCATTGGTATAAGTTCAACTGCATATCCTAGTCCAGAAACAACAGCCTTGCGTCCGATTCTTTTTTTCAAGTGCCCTCCCAACAAATAAACAATCCAAATAGTCATTGCTGCTAAAGGAGTGACTATGAAATTAAAAATTGGGATAAATGTTCCAATATCAGCCCCGAGGGATATCATAATTACAACTATATGCGCTGCATCCTCTGAAGGGTTGATTTCTTTATAAGCAGTTGCTGCAGCCATCGCAGTGTCTGGGCTTGCACCTATTCTTCCTTTTTTCCTTCTTCTTTTACTGGATACCATGCCAGCCCTTCTTTTGCTTTTTGTGGTAGCACTAGAACGCATTGCTCTTTTCTTGTCTTTAATTCTGTTTTGTTGCAAAGTGTTATATTTTTGCTTTTCTGCAGCTTTCTTGGGAGAAGAACTTTCGCTTAGTTTATTTTCTGTTGGTTTTGTTGGTTGCATTGGCTGACTCGGCTGACTCGGTTGCATTGGCTGACTCGGCTGACTCGGTTGCCTTGGCTGCATTGGTTGTCTTGGTTGCATCGGCTGACTTGGTTGTCTTGGTTGCATCGGTTTTGTTGGTTGCCTGCCTTGTTCTTGCTTACTTGAGATACCTAAAGAAACTCCTTTTGTAGGATTGTTTTTTGATGCATCTATTTGTCTGGTCATTTTTTCTTTTTCAGACATACCCAAGATAGTTAACTACTATAAACACCCCGTTTAATTTCTTTAGCTAATTGTCCTCTTCTTCTTCTTTTTCAATTTCAATTCTTTGCGCAGGATTTGTAGTAATAATCTTATCTTCGTCATAAGAGGCTATTACTTGTATAGCTGCCCTTTTTAAACCAGCGAAAAAAATCCCTTCACCTACACCACAATCCATCAATAAATATTTCTCTCTATCTGTTAAGTAGAACGTGTCAGCAATAACATCGATTGCTGATTGTGACTGCTTCATTAACATTTGAATAGATGAATTAGACACAATCGGTTTACCATACTTAGAAGACATGAAATCAGAAATATCCTGTGTTATTGTTGTTAGCCCGCCATAATATTTCCTAATCCTCTTAGCAACCATAAATAAAAACCTTGCTGCTTCATCATGTTCCATCATTCTCCAGGCCTCATCCACAACAATCAAACGCTTCTTCACGTTAACTCTAACTTCCCTCCAGATATAATTCAAGATCATATACATGGCCATCGGGCGCAACTCCTCTTCTAAATCTCTGATATTAAAAACTACTAACTGATTATCCAGTGAAATATTAGTTCGATTGTTCAAAAATCCCGAGAAAATTCCTTTGGTATATTTCTCTAGTCGGATTGTAATATCTTCAACACCCTTCATATTAGACAATACTTGATACAGGTCAGATAGCACCGGCGTGGTTCTCTTTTTCAGGTCATCCAATGGGGTGTCCTCCGTAATATCTCTAATTGCATATGTTTCACGAATAGCTTGTTCAAGAATGGACTCCTCCTCTGGTGTTAATGTTCCTAACATTAATTTCAACAATCCCAAAAGCCCCGCGATAGTACTTCTTATGACGTCCTCTACCTCCATTCCTTCCTCTATTGATAAATCGAAAGGATTTATATGATTGTCTGTGTTTAGGGAAATTCTTAAATAAGCTCCTCCTACTGTCTCTGCGAGATATTTATATTCATCCTCTGGATCAATAATAACAGCGCTTGACCCTAACATCATCGAGCGTAGAATTTCCAATTTAACGGTATAACTTTTTCCAGCTCCAGATTTAGCAAAAACAACCATATTAGCGTTTTCCATAGAAAAACGATCGAATAAAATCAGTGAGTTATTATGTCTATTTATTCCATATAAAATACCTTGATTTGAGGTCACATCAGCTGAAACAAAGGGGAATGTTGTCGAAAGTGGCGAAGTGTTCAATGCATTTCCATTTATTAACTTGTCCACTCCCAGCGGAATAGTAGAAACAAAACCTTCCTTCATCCTAAAAATAGCTCTCTTCGTATACACTGAACGAGCATTCAATAAAGATTCTAGCATTATTGTATTTCTGTCTAAAACCTCTTTTGTCTCTCCAAATATATTAAAATAAAGGCTAAATTTGAAAAATCTCTCAGCCCCTTCTTGTAATTGGTCTCTTAGGGTCTCTACATTGCTATAAGCCATCTCCAAAATAGGATCTCTGGTTAGACCTTTCTCTGATTCAATGTTTAACTCTGATTGAATTTGGGTGACTTTTTTTCTTAACTTTTTTAAAATAGTCCCTGTGTCAACAGGATAAATAAACATTGAGATATCCAAAGGCAGATCAATTCCAATTACTGGATTCATCCAGCCCATAGCAAGTGCTCTTGGGTAAGCAGCCACAAAAAGAGTTCTACAGAAAGTGTCTCCTATCTGCAGATTAGAACTCGAAACCCCAAAAGCAGAAGGTGAGATTAGATCAACAACTCGAGCTAAACCTTCTTGGTAAAGTCTCTCTTTTGCTAATAAATCATCCGAAACCTCAGCGTTAAAATCAACTGGTGGTGGAGTCGCAACTTTTTTAGCTGCTTTTTTATCGTCTTTCTTTTTTCCAAATTTAGGTAAGCCTGGCATATTTTTATTTTTTATTATCCTCTTTCAAGATTTAAGTCTTCCAGCGTAGGAACAGCAACATGTTCAAATTCTGATGGATTATAACAATTATAATACATTTCTATTAATTCTTGAGTGTTCAAAGAAACAACCCTCACACCACTTCCTGAAAGTGACTCCTTGACTTCTTCGACTCTTTGAAATAGTTGATTTTTATATGTTTCGAATTTTTCCCTTTCTTGATAAACAACTTTTCTTGGTGTTAATTTTGCCAACATCTTGCTAAAAAATCCTTCTTTTTTTGATTCTATTGCATAAAAAGGAATTACTATATAAAACAATTTAGACATAATATTTGAAACATTGACCAACTCACTAACAAAATGCACGTAATCATCGATTTGATTCCTCAGAAGTGTATTTCTTTCAGTGTCCTTTTTTCTCTCGAGCATCTCTAGATATGGCTTAATGTCAAATTTTCTAGTTGAAATAACGATTTGTATGGGGAAATCCAAAGAATTCAAAAATCTTTGATACGCAAAAATAATTGCCTCTTGCTCAGTGCTTGATTTTAAATCAAAGTTAATCGACGAAACTGCCAACACGGACCTTAAAGATCCATCTTTAACAACAACAACACCGTCCTTGATTTCAGAAACATTTAATTGTTCTTGCATACTAGCAACTCCTATTCCCGCCATAAAACTAAAGTTTAATAATCAAATCTTACTATTTTTATCCAACAAATCTGCTAAGCTTTTTGAACTTTTCAAGGTCTTCTCTTTTACATACCTATTAATTGAAGCTTTTTGTTTTTTCTCTGTTAATTTTCTGGGCTTCCTATTTCCTTGAGTTTTTACTTCTCTGTGCCAAGTTAAAACTTTGGGTTTGAATAAGTAAAAAATTCCATTTAATGTAAATTGCATAAATGTCATCCCAGCTGGCTTATAAAAAGTAAATGCGAGCGATAACAAAACTATTGGAAAGCCAATTATTATCAAGGCTGGTGTTGAATCCAATTGCCATAGAAAAAATAAACCCACCCCCCCAAGAGCCAACCAACCCAACTGTTTAAGTGTTAGCTGAAAAGCAATTTTGTCCTCAACTTCAATATATTGTGGCACATTAAAATTCATCTAACTTTCTATAGTTGTTAAATATCTTTCAGGTTAACAATGTGTTTTGATTGTCCCCTTTCTTCTATATCATCTTTCTTCACTATGTTTTCTTTTTTCACTTTTTTTTCAATCTTCACTCCTTCTATTCCCGAAACAGGAAAGTCTCCTAAGATACCGCTTTTTAGAACTTCTTTGTTTTCAGTAGGGTTCTCTTTTTTTTGCAGACCCTCCCTTAAGACCTCCATTGACTCGTCGTCAAGTGCATTGAATAAAACTTCTTTTTTGTTAATATTGATATTTAAATCAGTATCTTCATCATATGATTCTAAGATCAATGAAAGTGCTCTTTTTTCATGGAATGAAAGTCTATTAACATTCTCCGAATTGAAAACATAATCACTTCTCTCTAAGTTGTTGTGTGATTGAGCTCCTTTTTGAAGAGTATAGTCATCGAGCCAGTTTTTAATCGTTGATTTTCTGAACTTATCATCTCCTTGGATTTTAATCTTTCTTTCACTTAATTGCTGCTCGTTAAGCTTG